>ERZ772909.621-NODE-621-length-21346-cov-15.499648_pt1 | contig 21346 bp, 14 predicted proteins | sample MGYA00511137_ERZ772909 | MGnify/ENA primary metagenome ERZ772909 (study PRJEB29015, sample SAMEA2738095) | human oral metagenome | biome: human oral; feature: human-associated habitat; material: saliva | place: China | collected 2270 ... | reverse complement strand
TATTATCTTACTTCTCTTGATAGAGATAACGCTTTATACTCTTCTTCGGAGTCTTGGCAAACTCCTCATCACGCAACTCTATCGCTGAGAGATGGCAGAAAGATGGAAGCATAGTATTTAGTTCTATACGATTCTGCTCCATTATCTCTTGCAAGTCTGATTGTGAGAAGCCCATCTCTTTAGCCTCATCAAGATCTGGATGAACCAAACCAACAATCTTGTCACCACGCTGGATAACGATACACTCGCTCACCATTGACATAGAGTTCAGCTTGTCTTCTATCTCTTCTGGATAGACATTCTGACCATTAGAGCCTAAAAGCATATTCTTAATGCGGCCACGGATAAACAAATGACCATCCGCACTCATCGTTCCAAGGTCGCCTGTATGATACCAGCCATCCTTATCAAGCACCTCTTTCGTAGCCTCTTCGTTCTTATAATAACCAAGCATAACGTTCTCACCGCGTGTAATTACCTCACCTGGAACATGCTCAGGATCAGGACTAACAATCTTCACCTCCATATTCAAAGCAGGTGTACCGCAAGAACCGGGTACAAAATCTTTGTAGTCACTGAACGTTACCAAAGGGCCACACTCCGTAGCACCATAAACGCTTGTTATAGGGAAATCAATACTTACTAAGAAGTCTTCTATCTCTTTATTAAGTGCTGCTCCACCCGTTACTACCTCGTATGCATTGCCTCCAAAGCATTCCATAACGATTGCTCTAATCTTTTCTTTCACCTTCTTGCTTACCACTGGCATCTTTAACAACATTCGGGTAGCTGTACTCTGGACCCTTGGAAAGACATTCTTACGGATAATCTTCTCTACAACCATTGGTACTGACATCATGATAGCAGGATGGATGTCTCTACATGCTTGAGCTATCAAAGAAGGACTCGGTAGACGTGTGAGGAAATAAAGATGACTTCCAAAACAGAACTGACAGATGAACTCGCATATCATACCATACATGTGTGCCATCGGTAATATACAAAGCACTTTACTATCGGGCTTGATATGTGGTTTTATATCAGCTATTGCCCATGCGAGATTACTACGAATAGAGCGATAACTTAGCATGACACCCTTTGAGAAACCCGTTGTCCCGCTGGTATAATTAATCAGTGCAAGGTCGTCAGCCTCATCCTTAAAATAGTTGACATCCTCTGCACGGAAGAATTTAGGGAATTTCTTACCAAAGAGTGCATTAAGGTTTTCACGCGCATTTGTCAATGACTCTGAACGAGAAAGTATCAACGAGAAATCTGGTAGATAGATAATACCTTCCAACTGGGGCATGTGCTCGCCATCAATCGCTGTAGCTACTACATCACCAACAAAGAGGAGCTTTGCCTCTGAATGGTTTACTATATTATATATTTGTTCGGGTTTAAACTCATTCTGAACAGGTACTGCCACTGCTCCATAGGTTAGAGTTGCAAAGAAAGCAACTGCCCATGAAGAGGAGTTTCGACCACAAAGGGCTACCTTATCACCCTTCTTCAAGCCGCTATTAGCAAAGAGAATGTGTAACTTCTCTATTTTCCGCGCTACATCATGGTATTGAAGTGTAGCACCAAGATAGTCGGTAAGAGCATCTTTGTCCCAGTTATCCTTGATACTCTTCTCTATACACGCGTTGAAACTATTTATAGCATCCATTGCACAAAAGTATGATTTGCGTGCAAAGTTAAGTAAAATTCTGCACATTCACAAAAACTTTGTGCAAGAAAAAACATACTATTTGTACAAATAGAAAGAAGCCTCTACTTACAAAGATAGTTATAGTAGCTGGATTAAACAAATCTTATTTTATTACCCTATCACCCTTATCGTCTTATTAGAAAGACCTATTCAGAAATCCGAACATGCCTTATTTAAACTCATACGAATTACCGTAGAACAGCCAATATCAGGACTTTCTCACATCAAAGGGATTGCTATTAAAATCTCGAATAAGCATTAAAACGAAAACTATCAAGCAACAATGAAATTCGAAAACATAAAAGACCAATACAACCCAATCACTTACAACCCTTTCACATAATGGCGAATATGAAAGAAAACAGTAAAAGACAAAGAACAAAGAAGAGACTATATCAGAAATGTTAAGATACACGACCCGTATATCTGACAGCAGTAGTTAAAATGGAAGCATAAATATTGCTTACCACCCAAATGTGCTGACTCATTTCTGAGATAGTCTCTTTCTATATTCTTAAAGCCACTTACACCTTATTATATATAGGTGCACATGGAAATGATATTATTCCTCTGCAGGCTTCATGTTAGTGTAGACATTCTGCACGTCGTCGAAGTCTTCCAAACGCTCAACCATCTTATCGATAGTCTCACGCTCCTCATCAGTAACGTCCTTTAAGTCGTTAGGAATACGAGTGAACTCTGCAGAAGTGATTTCGAAACCATTGTCTTCCAAGTGCTTCTGAATCTCGCCAAAGCTTGTAGGCTCTCCGTAGATTGTGATTTCATTCTCTTCTTCATCCTCATCGTACTCATCGTCAACTCCATAGTCTATCAAATCAAGGATCAACTCCTCCATATCTACACCCTCTTTCTTCTTGAAGGAGAACACAGCCTTATGGTCGAAAAGGAAGCTAAGAGAACCCTGTGTACCAAGATTACCATTGAACTTGTTGAAAATAGAACGAACATCACCAACCGTACGAGTAGTGTTGTCTGTCAATGTATCAACAAACACAGCAACTCCATGAGGACCATAACCCTCGTAAGTCACCTCCTTGTAGTCGCTGGTATCCTTACCCATCGCATTCTTAATAGCACGCTGGATATTGTCCTTCGGCATGTTCTCACGCTTACATGTAGCGATGATAGCACGAAGGCGTGGGTTATTCTCTGGTTCAGGACCGCCAGCTTTAACAGCGATAGCGATTTCTTTACCTAACTTAGTGAACGTACGGGCCATGTGACCCCATCTCTTGAGCTTAGTTGCTTTGCGATATTCAAATGCTCTACCCATTGGATTTGTTTGTTAACGGAGTTCTGCTCCGAGTTTATTTGTTAAATTCTTTATTAGTTTCTGCATGATGGCGTCTATCGCCTTGTCGTTGAGCGTCTTGGTCTCGTCCTGCAAAATGAAGTTTACTGCATAACTCTTCTTGCCCTCAGGGAGGTTTTTGCCCTGATAAACATCAAAGAGTTCGACACGCTTTAAGAGTTTCTTATCTGCTTGACGAGCTATATCCTCTATCTGAGCAAACTCTACATTATTGTCGACCAACAAGGCAAGGTCACGACTAACAGCAGGATATTTAGATATCTCTTGGAACTGAAGTTTATTCTTGCGGATAGCCTTCATCAGTCCTGCCCAGTCTAAGTCTGCATAATAAACCTTCTGGTCAAGACCGAAACGCTTCAACAGTTTATGGCTGAGAATACCCATCTCAACGAGTACCTTACCAGCACGCGTCTTCAAAGCTATTGCCTTGTCGAACACGTTGTTATCCGACTTCTCACTAACAAGTAAGCCCTGTGCAACACCGATACGACGGAGGATATTCTCGACATGTGCCTTCAATTCATAGAATGAACTTTCCTCGTCAGGATGTGCCCAAGAACCTTGTACACGCTTACCTGTCACCCACAAAGCCATGTGATAGTCTTGTGAATATGCCTTAACAGGATTTTCCTCTGTCCATCTCTCCTTATTGTATTTATAAACATTACCTACTTCAAAGAAACGGAGGTTCTGTGCCTTACGATTTACATTACGTACGATACTCTCCAAACCACCAAAGAGAAGGGTCTGACGCATCACACCTAAGTCTGCTGAAAGAGGATTCATCACCTTCACGGTCTCCTCCCAAGGATAAGCATTGAGACCTGCCTCCTCATAGTAAGAACTCTTTGTGAGCGAGTTGTTCATAATCTCTGAGAAGCCAGCACCTACTAACTGCTCACCGATAATGTTCTCACGATGATAGTTCTTGTCGGCCTCTTCTGCTATTGTCAATGAAGACTTCAACTCTGTAGGTATCTCTACATTATTATATCCGTAGATACGTAGAATGTCTTCTACTACATCACAAGGACGCTGTACATCGACACGATAAGGTGGAACCAGGAGGTTGAGGCCCTCTGCATCTTCATTTTCTACCTTCATCTCAAGGCTCTCTGCAATACGCTTAATCGTATCATGACCGAGCTTCTTACCTATAAGACGGTCGCAATACTCATAGTTCAAACGAACAGGGAAGCCCTCCATCTTCGTTGGATACTCGTCACATATCTCCATGCTAACCTTTCCACCAGCAAGTTCCTGACAAAGGATTGCGGCCTGCTTGAGTGCATAGACAATGCCATTAGGGTCTATACCACGCTCGAAACGGAAGCTGGCATCCGTAGAAAGACCGTGACGACGAGCACTCTTACGAATCCATGTTGGATGGAAATAAGCACTCTCTAACACTACGTTCTTCGTTGTTTCGTATGTACCACTACCCTTTCCACCGAACACACCGGCTATGCACATTGGGTCTTCTTCATTGCAGATAGCGAGGTCATGCTCGCCAAGGATGTGCTCTTCACCATCTAAGGTAACGAACTTCTTACCCTCGTTCTTGTCCTTAACGATGATGTGATGTCCCTTAACCATGTCTGCATCAAAGCAGTGCATAGGCTGTCCGTAGGCCATCATGATATAGTTAGTAATATCCACGATATTATTGATTGGGCGCAAACCGATAACATTCAGCTTGTCTTTCAACCACTGTGGACTTTCTTTTACTTCGCAATCAGTTAAACTCAAACAAGCATAACGGCGACAAGCATCCGTATTCTCGATTGTCACCTTGATAGGGAGATCATGGTTATCAACCTTGAAAGCATCACAAGAAGGGCGATGTAATGACGTCTTATAACCATTCTGTATCAACCAGGCATAGAGGTCGCGCGCCACTCCATAGTGACTCAATGCGTCCGCACGATTGGCAGTGATGTCTATATCTATCAGCCAGTCGCTGTCTAAGTGATAGTATTCTGATGCTGGCTGACCCACTGGTGCGTCCTCTGGTAACACGATAATACCATCGTGAGCAGTACCGACACCAATCTCGTCCTCGGCACATATCATACCAAGACTCTCTACACCACGCAGCTTACTCTTCTTAATAGTAAACTCATTGTCGCCATCATAGAGTACACAACCTAAGTCGGCAACGATTACCTTCTGGCCTGCTGCAACATTCGGTGCACCACAGACGATCTGCTGTGGTTCTCCCTTGCCAAGGTCAACAGTTGTTACGTGGAGATGATCTGAGTTCGGATGTGCCTCACAAGTCAGTACCTTACCGACATACAAGCCCTTTAATCCACCACGTATCGTCTCAACCTCGTCCAGTGACCCTACCTCCAAACCTATTGAAGTGAGCGCAACAGCAATCTCTTCTGGACTAAGATTGAAATCAACGTATTCCTTTAGCCATTTATATGAAATCTTCATTATGTTGTTATTTGTTTGTTCTGAAAATACATGCAAATTTACGAAAAAACTCAGATATAGCAAAGGGATAAAAGAAAAAAGCCGTTGTATGGGGTGAAAGTAGCTGTTTATACCGTCACTATAAAGAGATTGCAGCTCCGTACACCAGCATGGATAACTGGTTTTTCGTACTCATTCTCACTACCTTCTGTTGGTGATAACGTAAAGTTTTTGACGTTAGCTCATAGCTCCATCATCACAGGAACGGAACCACAATACTTGCAGATATCAAGATAATGCCTTACCTTTGTCGACATAGAAATAACTGGAGAATAAAAACAAAACAAACAATATGAGACTTACAGGACGTAGAGAGAGTAATAATGTAGACGACCGTCGTGGCATGGGTATAGGTACTAAAGCGGGTATCGGTGGTATTGGCGGTATCATCCTCATTGCTCTTATTACCTTTTTGAGTGGTGGAGACATGGGTGATGTGGTAAATAATGTTTTACAACAAGAGCTGCAAGGCCCAACTGAAGTGCAAACTGACGGACAACAACATCAGTTTTCTGCGGAGGAAGAGAAACTTGCGAACTTCTCTAAACAGATTCTTGCAGGTACGGAAGATGTGTGGACTGAACAGTTTCAGTTGCATGGCATGCGCTATCAATACCCTACCCTCGTCCTCTATACTGGTGCTGTACAAACTGCTTGTGGGGATGGCTCCGCTGCAATGGGACCTTTCTATTGTTCGGCCGACCAACGCCTTTATCTCGACTTGAGTTTCTTTAGTGGTATGCGCAAGGATTTAGGATTAAAAGCAAAAGGCGACCTTGACTTTGCCTACGCCTACGTGATTGCGCATGAGGTGGGTCACCACGTGGAGTATCTCCGTGGTATTCTTGGGAAATGTCATGCTAAGATGGCACGTGTAAATAAGGAAGAGGCTAACAAACTGAGTGTGAAATTAGAGCTCCTTGCCGATTACTATGCTGGCTGTTGGGCCCATTACGATAATGAGAAATATCAAAGTCTTACTGACGGGGATATCGAAGAGGCTATTGACTGTGCTGAGAAAATCGGAGATAACTATCTTCAGAAGAAAGCACGAGGCTATGCTATGCCTGAGACCTTCACCCACGGCACCTCTGAACAACGTATGTACTGGCTGAAGAAGGGTATCGACACAGGCGATTGGAACACAACTACCTTCTCACCAGGCGATTTAGACTAAAGCATTAACTATCTTCTTTACCGTTGAAAGGGCTCTTTTTATAGGTAGAATAGGCCTTAACAACACCCATGGGATACTCCTCGTAGGAATAAGAAGGCTGTGAAACTTTGAATTATTACCATGATAAAAAAGAATTATCATCATGATAAAAAATATTTCTTTTCATGAAGAAAAATATTTTTTATCGTGAAAATAATTCGATAAAGGGATTTTATAGCAGTCGAGAAGATTGTTATAACTCACCTAACACCTTCTCAATCACACGATTAACAGCGCTTTATTATCATCTTACTATCAAGAGTCAAGGTCCTATCCCATGCTTAACTCCGTATGAGAAGAGTAGGATCTAAAGTTATAACTGTTGTAGATAGGCAGCAACCATCTCAGCACATCGCTCTCCATCAATACCTGCGCTGACAATTCCTCCAGCATAACCAGCACCCTCAGCACAAGGGAATAGACCTTCGAGACGCACGTGCATGAGGCGTTCTCGGTCTCGAAGAATACGGACAGGCGAACTGGTACGAGTCTCGGAGGCTATCATTACAGCTTCATTAGTAAGGAAACCATGCGCTTGACGACCAAAGGTTTTGAAGGCTTCTTGCAGTCGTTTTGTCACAAAAGACGGCATCCAAAAATGTAGTGGACTGGATATTAGTCCCGGCGCATAGCTCGACTTAGGAAGATCATACGACAGACGATTGTTTACAAAGTCGGCCATACGCTGTGCCGGAGCCGTCTGCTTGCGATTTCCCTGCTGCCATGTGTCACGCTCTAATTGCTCTTGATAATGCATGATGCGCAACACGTCTTCTCCTTCTACATCCTCTGGGTTCAATTGAACGACCATACCAGCATTCGACCACTGCGTTCCTCGGTTGGCTGGACTCATCCCATTGGTGACCGTTTGTTCGGGTCCTGTAGCCGAAGGTATCACAAAGCCGCCCGGACACATGCAGAAGGAATAAACGCCACGACCCTCTACCTGCGTCACAAAAGAGTATTCTGCTGTTGGGAGATATTTCCCCTTTCCATTCTTATTATGGTATTGTATCTGGTCAATCAGGTGGGAAGAGTGCTCTAATCGTACACCGACAGCAATCCCCTTTGCCTCCATCTCAATGCCAGCATCAGCAAGATAGCGATAGACATCACGTGCAGAATGACCCGTGGCAAGGATTACCGGACCATGAAACTCACGTTTCACGCTGACCATTCCACCATTGTCAACAGCCTCAACACCGACGACTTTATCGCCATCAAGTATCAATGAGGTCATCTTAGTTTGGAAGTGAACCTCCCCTCCACAGTCGAGTATGGTGTTACGCATGTTCTCTATCACCCGTGGAAGCTTGTCTGTACCGATATGTGGGTGGGCATCAGCGAGGATAGCAGGGGATGCTCCATGCTGACAAAAGACGTTTAGAATCTTGTCGACAGGGCCACGCTTCTTACTTCTTGTATAGAGTTTCCCATCCGAATAGGCTCCTGCTCCACCTTCACCAAAGCAGTAATTCGACTCAGGATCAACCTCTTGCGTCTTTGAAATCAGGGCCATGTCTAACTTACGATCACGCACATTCTTTCCTCGTTCGAGGACGATTGGACGCAAACCTAATTCTATCAGTTTCAGAGAAGAGAACAGACCAGCTGGGCCTGCACCTACCACAATGACCGAAGGACGGCTACTTACGTCTTGGTATACAGTCTTTATATAGGGGTCGTCTTGCGGAAACTCGTTGATATAGACACGCACTTTCAGATTTACATAGATGTCACGATGACGCGCATCAATAGAACGCTTCAACACCCGAACACGATAAATGGTACGCTCGTCCAGTCCCTTCTCCTTAGCAAGATAGCTTTTCAAGTTGTTTTCACTATAGGCAATCTGGGGCAAAACACGTAGCTGATATTCCTCTGTCATATATAGTAATACTTCTTCTTTTTGACGCAAATTTAATCAAATATATCGAGATATTCGTTGGCTATTGCAATATTTCTTATTATTTTTGTGGCTAAGTTTCGCACCTCCCCCATTGTTAAGGGGATGCTAAATAATAACAAATAGAATATCAGAAATGAAAGTATTAAAGTTTGGTGGAACGTCCGTAGGTTCTGTTGCGAGTATTCTAAGCCTGCAAAAGATTGTCGAGAAAGAGGCTAAACATCAACCGATTATTGTGGTTGTAAGTGCCTTAGGGGGTATAACAGATCAGCTTATTGCTACCTCTCAGCTTGCCTTGAAGGGGGATGAAAGGTGGAGAAGTGAGTTCGATTCTATTGTTGCACGACATCACAAGATGATTGATGCGATTATTACCGACCCTCATGACCGTGAGAGTCTATTCAACAACGTGGATAGTCTCTTTGAACAACTACAGTCTATCTATTATGGTGTTTTCTTAATCCACGACCTTAGTCATAAGACTGAGGATACTATTGTTAGCTATGGCGAACGCCTTAGTTCGAGAATAGTAGCTACGCTCATCCGTGGAGCGAAGTGGTTTGACTCACGTAAGTTCATAAAGACAGAAGAGAAGCAGGGCAAGAGAAGTCTCGATTCAGAGCTAACCAACAAACTTGTTTTAGATACTTTCTCTGACCTTCCTCGTATCTCTCTTGTACCTGGTTTCATAGCACAAGATCGCGACTCTGGCGATATCACCAATCTTGGACGTGGTGGAAGTGACTATACAGCGTCTATCCTCGCTGCCTCTCTCAATGCTGAGGTGTTGGAGATATGGACGGATGTTGATGGCTTTATGACGGCCGATCCACGTGTTATCAAGAGTGCATATACCATCAATGAACTGTCATACGCAGAGGCAATGGAGCTTTGTAACTTTGGTGCAAAGGTTGTCTATCCTCCAACAATATACCCTGTCTGCGTGAAGAACATACCGATTAAGGTGAAAAACACTTTTAATCCTGACGGGAAAGGTACGATTATTAAATCACACGTTGAGAACAATCAAAAGCCTATCAAGGGTTTGTCATCTATAAAAGGTACGACGGTCATCACCGTGACGGGCCTTTCTATGGTGGGTGTCGTTGGTGTCAACCGGCGTATCTTTAGTTCTCTTGCCAACAATGGTATCAGTGTCTTCCTTGTGTCACAGGCTGCTTCAGAGAACAACACCTCTATCGGTGTGAAAGATGAAGATGCTGACAATGCTGTGAGAGTACTCAATGATGAGTTCCGACTTGAGATAGAAGATGGTCGTATGTTCCCTATGCACGCTGAGAGTGGACTTGCCACTGTGGCCATCGTAGGCGAGAACATGAGACGAACACCAGGCATCAGTGGTAAGCTATTTGAGGTTCTTGGACGTTCAGGTATCAGTATTATTGCTATTGCACAAGGTGCGTCAGAGATGAACATCTCCTTCGTTGTGAAGGGAACTGACCTAAGGAAAGCACTGAATGTACTTCATGATTCACTCTTCTTGTCGGAGTATAAGGTGCTTAACCTCTTTATATGCGGTGTCGGAACAGTAGGTGGTATGCTCATCGAACAGATTAAGAGTCAGTATGAAGAGTTAAAGCAAAACTCTAACCTGAAGTTAAAGGTGGTGGGTATCGCCTCCTCTAAGAATGCTGTCTTCAATCGTGACGGATTAAACTTAGACAACTATCGAGAGGAGCTCAAGGCGAGTGAGCCGTCAAACCCAGAACATTTGCGTGACGTAATACTACAGATGAATATCTTCAACTCGGTATTTGTGGATTGTACTGCCTCCCAAGACGTGGCTGCACTCTACCAGTCTTTATTGGAGAATAATATCTCTGTGATAGCAGCCAACAAGATTGCAGCATCTGGAAAGTACGAGGATTACTATCACTTAAAGCAGACTGCCATACAACGTGGTGTCAAGTTCCGCTTTGAAACGAACGTAGGTGCTGGCCTGCCTATCATTGGTACGATCAATGACCTACGTAATTCAGGGGATAAGATACTGAAGATTGAGGCCGTACTGTCTGGTACGCTTAACTTTATCTTCAATGAGATTGGAGCTGAGACTCCCTTCTCTGAGACCGTTAAACGAGCCAAAGAGCAGGGCTATAGTGAGCCCGACCCACGTATTGACCTTAGTGGGAAGGATGTCGTTCGCAAGTTAGTTATCCTTACACGTGAGGCTGGCTACAAGGTAGAACAAGAGGATGTTGAGAAGCACCTCTTCGTCCCTAATGATTATTTCCAAGGTTTTGTAGAAGACTTTTGGAAGCGTCTTCCTGAGCTTGATGCCAACTTCGAGCAGCGTCGAGAGAAACTTGCTGAGGAAGGTAAACGCTGGCGTTTCGTCGCAACGATGGACCATGGCAAGACTAATGTTGCTCTGAAAGAGGTCGATTCAAGCCATCCTTTCTATAACCTTGAGGGTTCTAACAACATCGTTCTACTAACAACCGACCGATACAAGGAGTATCCTATGCAGATTCAGGGCTATGGTGCTGGTGCGTCAGTGACTGCTGCTGGTGTGTTCGCCAATATCATGAGCATTGCTAACATATAATATTAGATTGTTTATATACCAACAAGAAGAGGGGCATACGGCGTTGTATGTCCCTTTCTCAGTATTCAATAGCCAGCCTTATAACACCAGTTTCCAAACCGTATTCTCGGTCTCCATGTCGCCAGACTCCTCATGGAACGTGAAGCCTTGGGGCTTCTTTCCTTCCACACTTATATCTATTACCGACATAACATTACGTTTGATAGTGAGCTGCTTCTGCTCTTTCTCTACCGTCCCATCGTCCTTTGTCCATGAAACACGAAGGTCTATTGTAGTTTGATAACCGTCTTTAGTCCCATTCACCACGTCATAGAAGGAATAAACAGCCCTATTGTCATACATCGGACTGTCCTTTGTCAGAGGAATACCCCAGCCTACATAGTTGACTACAAGTTTACCTTCATCGGGCGGTGTCACCTTAAAATGTAAACCAAACACCGACCGTTTCATATCGAGTGTCAGGTCTTTTGTTGCCTTAGGACTAAAGGAGTCGATTGTAGCATACAGCTTCGTAATACGTGGATAATGTATCGTTCGACCGTCGGCAATAGTTGTTTCACCTTTTGTCAGACCATTAAGATTCTCCTCTTTAGATAACACAAAGCTATTTGTTAACCGTGTTCCCTTATCCGTTCCATGCAAGAAAGGAGCAAGATACTCGCCATCCTTCAAGAATATTCTATCATCTCCTTCCTCTACAATAAGGCACTCTACCTTGTAAAGGTTCTCTACATTCATCTTCAAAGCAATCTTTGAAGCATTGGTAAACAGTCCGTAGGCATACATAGAATACGTCTCTTCATTGGGCTTCTTCTCGTACACATTGACAGCATAAAACTTCTTCTTCGTTTCACCAGTGACACCTCTACTAAACGGTTGAGGCTTTGCGCCCATCGCATCCTCAAATGTTTCGATATGCAACTCCTTAGGATGAATACGCACAACTCTGGTTAGCTTGTTCTTTGAATTACGAGACTTTGTCCCCTCATCGCCATTGTCTAACACTGGTTTCTCACATGCGGCTAATGCAAATATACATACTAAAAGCCAAATCCATGCTACTTGTTTTTTCATATTAGTTATTTTTTAAGTTAAGTTATGGTCGTTCTATATTAATCATCCCACGCTGGGAAGGAATCATCTAATCCTAAGTCTGGGAAGGAAAAGCCCTTTGCCAATTGGTTCTGATCTCCTTCATATTGATTATGTACATCATTTCGTTCACTTCTCAACACGCTATGTCCCGATCTTGTTTGCGAATTTCCTAACAAGAAAGAACGTGAGGATACATAATAAACTGTTATTAAGGGCTTAATATATGTTTTCATATTCAATTGCTTTAAGTTGTCAAAAGGAGTATATAACAAAGTCGTTTATCGATTTAAGTATTTCTTTCCACCAACAATTATAATACCTTTATAGTCCTTACTAACCTGTTGCCCTGCAAGATTATAGATTGGACAGCACTGGTGAACATCATCATTTACCGTGGTGGAATTGATTCCTAAAGGTATATCAAAGGTAAAATTAGACTTTGCTTGTGTAGCTACTGTTGGCGTGTAGACGAGGTAAGCTTTATGAGCCTTCGTCTGAAAAGCCTTGCCATCAGGCTTATTCCAATAAAAGCCTACGCCATTACTGCCCTTAGCAAAGACATAATACAATGTGCCTCCATCCGTTTCTGTATCCACATCAGAGCCTCGTAAGGCATTAAAAGCATCTCCTTCGCCTTCTTTAGTCGTCTCCTTGAAAAGATAATTACCCTCCTCTGCTTCTAAAACGACAGCCGTACCACTCGGAAGGACATCATTCTCTTGATACGTCTTACTCACTGAAAGAACGTTATCAACAATCTTATACGTTCGTGCTATGACTCCTTTAGGAATAACAAACGACTTCTCACCATAATAAAAAGTAGCTCGCTTGGCTGCAGAGATGTCGATAGAGACCGTGTTCTCAGTAGGTTCTATAGGTTTGACTGGCTCATAAGTGACTTTTATAGACGTAATGCAACTACCTTTACTGGTCGTAGGAGTAAAGGAAATACTTTGTTTATTACCTTCCCATTCCTGTCGATAAAATTCCTTTCGACCCTTTTTTTCCTTAGAAATAGGCATTTTATTATCATCATCATAGACACTAAGTCGCATTTTATCACCTACAATAGAAAAAATAACTGACGTAATCTCACAACTAACTCCTTTTATTGTTAATAGACTATCACTAACAAGTCTTACACAAGGACAGCCATTTATAACAGAACACTTTGGTGAGTATAATTTCTTTGAACGTGTACTAAACTCCAACACAATCCCTTCCTTCTCGATTCTACTGGGGACCTTTTCACTTCCAGAGTACTTTGAGAAATCAAAGAGAACGGACTTCTGTGCCAGAATGGATATTGGGAACAGTAGCATTAGACATGAAAAGATGAGTTTCTTGGCCATAGTTGGTAAAGATTTGTATTATATTTTTTAAGGTTAAAGTTGGTCCTTTCCTTCTCTATTACAAGAGGACAGCAGCCAAAAACGACCTTGTTTTCTACATGGTAAATAGTATTTATCGATGCAAAGATAAATAAAAAATAAATAAAAGGAAAGTAAAATAAAAGAAAAAAAGGCGACTTAATAAACCTATAAAAGCCTCATTTTCTCCATTTATAGACATATATTTGCGTTCAGTATAACATAAACTATAATTAGTCAATAAACTTTTAGAGTAGAATATATGCATAAATATGATCACACAGAGCAGAGATTTACGCAGAAACCCTACTTAATATTTATATTTATCCGCCTTTCTGAGCAATATGTCGAGCATTCCTTATTGTCTTAACGCCAATTACAAATCTCTCTTACAGGGGTATCTTTATGCTTACCCTCTTCCCCATTCGTAGCGAGAGAAGGCCGTGTCCACCACACTTTGAGTTCTACCTGCATGTAAAAACCTCCGTTACTCTGTAAGAAAAAAAACTCCCCTCTATCTCTATCAGCATATTCTATGGAAACACCTCAGCTATCAATCCACTTTTAGAGGAAATCAACAAGAATACGAAAAATCATTACATCACAACGAGTTAAACAACCTCAACACAGGAGTATAACGTTTCTTAGAAGCAAGTTTATAACTTTCAAGAAATCAACAGGTTACATACAGCATCAAAGAAGACGCCTTTCTTGCTTCAAGAAGAGCGTCTTCTTAACCCAAGAAGGGCATGTTCTTGAACGTTGAAGGGCATCTTCTTAACCCATGAAGAGCATGTACTATCTTCAAGAGGGGCGAAAATAATTGACAAAGGGATGAGGAGTTAAGGAGTGAAGGGGGAGTGAAAGGAGTTAAGACATCAGCACCAATACCACGAAAGAAAACGAGGTATCAACTCTTATTAAAGCTGCAAAAGAGAGCTACTTTGCATAATAGTAACTTGCATAACTTCCTTTCTTATAAGGCGGAACAAGTCTTAGTCCTTGCTTCTTGAGCAGCAATATTTTCATAGCCTCCTTATAATAACGAGGACGAAGACTGTCGGCTGGATAATACTCCGGTAGGTAGCGGGCAAATTCAGATAGGTTACGATCCAACAAGAAGCCTGTCAACTGATAGTTAGCAGAGTTACGGGTCACCTTGTAAAGGACGCTATCTGGCTGCAACCACGAATGTACCTTCCCTGGACGTAAAGTGCGTGCACCACCCTCAAGAGGATAATAGAAGAGACTATCGGCAAGCTGTCCTCTTCGTGCAACAGCATAGACAGTTAGCATGGAAATGACCGAGTCGGTATGAGGCATGGTACGTACAACATTTAAAGCACCTGCATAATCCCGCTTATCTATCAAGGCCTCCACCTTAGCCCGCTGATGGAAATACCTATCATTATTGCTAAGAAGTCCTGTAAACAAGAAGTAGAAAAGGAATAGAAGAAGGCTAATCCATATCATCTCTGAGAAAGGTCCGAAGCTACGTTGTTCTGGTTCGTAAGGTTCAAAACGCTTTACAGAGATCAAAACAAAGACATAAACGATGATCAATAACGGTGTTGCCCACAGCCAGTTACCAAATGTAACACCATCAACCGTAGGCCGTAAGTCGGAGATAATCGTTAGTATAAGAAAAGATGGAAAGTAAGTCAAGGCGAAGCCACGCTTGCCTAACTTAGCCAAAGAGCTAACTCCTACCTGAAGAAGCTTCAACGTAGCTGTTATCAGCACTGCTCCTAACAATGGATTATAGAAGGTCTGCCTCCCAGAAGCCAAATGTTGTACTACTGTCATCACGTCTGCTTGATAGAAGAACAGGAAGCAGAAGGTGAATGAACAAAATAGTATCGTGCAGATAGCACGCATAAACTTACTCTCCATCATGCGCAATTTACTTCTTTCTCAACACTACAGCGCTGCGTGCTGGTATGTAGAGTTTAAGCCAACCTTTGTGATCTTTCTCATAAAGAGGGTCGCCATTCGTGAAATGCTCAACTGTATCATCAGCAAAACCATTGCCACCATACTCCTTAGCATCCGTGTTTAAGACTACATTATAAGAGCCTTCAGGTACCAAGAAACCATAATCATAGAAGGAACGAGTAGGAGAGAAGTTGAAGACAAAGATTAGCTCGCCTCTACTAAAGGCTAAGATCTGGTCGCCATCATTGTGCCATATCTCTTGAACTGGCGTCTCGTTGAATTTCTTCTCGCTCTTCACCACCTCTAACATCCTCTGATCGAAGTCGCCAAGGAAGTGATAACACAGCTCTTTATTGTCTACTAAGTTCCATTGTCGGCGTGCATACTTATAGCTCCATCCGTTTCCTTCACGTGGGAAGTCTATCCACTCTGGATGTCCAAACTCATTTCCCATAAAGTTCAGATAGCCACCATTGATCGCAGCTAACGTCGCAAGGCGTATCATCTTATGCAATGCTATACCACGATGAACCATCTCTGTCTCGTCTCCCTTACGGAAATGCCAATACATATCAGCGTCTACCAAACGGAAGATAATAGTCTTATCGCCCACTAAGGCTTGGTCGTGTGACTCGCAATAAGAGATAGTCTTTTCATCAGAACGACGATTTTTTATCTCCCAGAAGATAGAAGATGGCTTCCAAGACTCGTCAGGTAACTCCTTAATAGTCTTTATCCAATAGTCTGGAATATTCATGGCCATACGATAGTCAAAGCCATATCCGCCATCTTTGAACTTAGCGGCAAGACCCGGCATACCAGATACCTCCTCTGCTATAGTTACTGCATTCTTATTGACTTCATGGATGAGACAGTTGGCTAAGGTCAGATAACAAATAGCATTATCATCCTGATGTCCATTAAAGTAGTCGGCATAGTTGCAGAAAGCCTCACCTAAGCCATGACTATAATAAAGCATTGACGTGACACCATCAAAGCGGAAACCATCAAAGTGATATTCCTCCAACCAATACTTACAATTAGACAAAAGGAAGTGTAGTACCTCGTCTTTACCATAGTCAAAGCATAGAGAGTCCCATGCAGGATGCTCATGACGCTCACCTGGGTAGAAGTATTGATTAGGGTCACCGGCTAAGTTACCTAATCCTTCCACCTCGTTCTTAACGGCATGAGAGTGTACGATGTCCATGATAACAGCTACCCCATTCTTATGCGCCTCATCGATAAGTGCCTTCAAGTCCTCGGGAGTTCCGAAGCGTGAACTGGCCGCAAAGAAAGAGCTAACATGGTAACCAAAGCTGCCATAGTAGGGATGCTCCTGTATTGCCATAATCTGAATAGCATTGTAACCATCCTTAATAATACGTGGCAACACCTTCTCACGAAACTCATTATAGGTCCCTACCTTCTCTTCATCCTGTGCCATTCCAATGTGGCACTCATAGATCAAGAGTGGAGAAGTCTGTGGTTTGAAGGTCTTCTTCTTCCAAACAAATGGCTTCTTAGGCGCCCATACCTGTGCTGAGAAGATTTTCGTTGCATCGTCTTGAACAACTCGTTGTGCCCAAGCAGGGATACGCTCGCCCTCACCTCCTTGCCAATGAACTCGCATCTTATAGTACTGACCGTGTTGTAAGGCGTCTTCAGGGAGTATAAGTTCCCAGTTTCCTGTTCCTTCTAACCGTTGACACTGGTAGGCCTCTTGCTCCTTCCAATCATTAAAATCGCCAATGAGGAAGATTTCGGTCGCATTTGGCGCCCATTCACGGAACACCCAACCATCCTTTGTACGGTGTAGTCCGTAATAATTGTAGCCATTTGCGAATTCAGAAAGCGACAGCTTACCATCCTGTGTGAGCTGATTCATTTTCCAAAGGGCATGTTCGTGGCGTCCACGGATAGCATCCTCGTATGGAGCCAGATAAGAATCGTTCTTCACAAGTCCGATATGTGCTGGTTCCTTCACCTTTGTTATTCTGGCAGAAGTCTTCTTCTCTGAAGCCTTCTTAGTGCTGGTTTTCTTTGTTACCATGTTAGAATAAGCTTTATGTTGTTGTTATATTATGTAAAGACTAATTAGTATATCGCTTTCCATTCTCGTAATAACCGCTTGCTGTAACGTTCCCGTTTTTATCACGTTCAATGAACTTTCCGTCACGATGGTCATCTCGATAGTTACCTTCAAAGCGCACGCCTGAGGCAGTCTCCTCTACGGCTGTGCCATTACGCTTACCATTATGGTAGCTTCCACGGAACTTACTTCCATCAGCATAGTGGATGATGATAAGTCCTTCTAACAGTCCGTTGCGGAACTGCCCTTCATAGACATCCTTATTCTTCTTGGTCAGTTTGCCTTGTCCGTTCTGCATATCTCTCTCCCAGTAGCCAGTGTAGATGTCACCATTTCGCCATGACATCGTACCATAACCCGACTTCTGTCCTTTTAAGAAATGGCCAGAATACTGGTCACCATTCTTATATCGAAAGATTCCTTGACCAGTCCGCTCGCCATCTAAATACTCTCCATCGTAGCTCTCACCATCCTTGAATTTATAGATGCCTTTACCATTCTGCAAGTCATTCTTCCAATCACCGTTATATTCATCACCATCAGCATAGATGTAAAGTCCTTTTCCCTCTTTGAGATTATTCACCCAGTTACCAGTAAAGGAAGAGTGGTCAGGCCATCTGAAACTGCCGTATCCGTTTTTCATATCGTCTTTCCATGTCCCTTCATAGTAGGCTCCATTCGCAAAGATGTACTTTCCTTGCCCGCTACGCTTATCATGTTCCCAGTTGCCAACATACTTGTCACCATTGTAGTAATACATTGTGCCCTGTCCTTGCTGATAGTCTTTATACCATAGACCATCGTAACGATTGCCGTTAGCAAAGTAGTAAACGCCCTGTCCATGCTGTTGGTCTTGGAACCACTGACCCTTATATTTCTCTCCATCAGCGAAGGTATAGGTCCCTTCTCCATGTCGCATGCCTTTCATATACTCTCCTTCATAGACATCACCTTTCTTGTATGTGGTCTTACCTTTACCATTTGGCTTCCCACGAAACATCTGTCCATGATACTGTCCGCCGTCCTTTGTCGTACACGAACCAGTCTCTATATCCTGAGCATAGAGGCAAGTAGATATGAATAGAAATAATATGACGATATAATTATGTCTCACGTTGTGCGATTTTAGATTGTTATAATTAAAATAACCTATATGCAAAGATACCGATTTCAAGTGAAAACAACAAATTTATGAAGCTTTTTTAATGTTCTTCTGAAAGATGAATTAAGATGCTTCGCAAAATGAGTAGTGAAGTAGAAGATACCTTATCGTATTTCTAACGTTCGACCTCTGTTTCAGATGACAAGCCTGCCTTCTATCCTTTCTCCGAATAACAAGGGATTTGAACGCCGAAATAGTCCATACGAAAGTGGTCCCTTATCCCTCTTCAACGTACGAGATAGGCACACACAAAACTGTCTGCTGCTTTATTTACAATCCATCTTCATGCCATTTGCTCAATTTGTAGCTCTATCTGTTTTGAACTTTTTAATCGTTATATCCGTGCACATGAATATGCGTAGAAGACGTAGTTTTTGTATCATCTAAGTAATTTACATCATCTTGAAATATCATGACAAAACACAAAGAATAGCTTGTCTGTAAAATAGATGTATATGCGTAATCATTAAGCTCGTAATCTTCAAGAAACCAGAAAGTTATAGGATATGTAGAAGAAGAGGCCTTTCTTGGCCTAAGAAGGGCGTCTTCAACATGCAAGAAGGGCATGTTCTTGGAAGTAGAAGAGCGTCTTCTTGATGCTTGAAGGGCAAGTCTTAGAATCGAGACACTTGAAAACAATTTACAATAATATCTTTGCGACTAACTTTGCTAAGCTATTATTCCTCCTTTCCTCAAATTTTCTCTCACTATGATGGTACTCAGAGAAAGATAAGACAACAGCCTGCATTCATTTTGCGAACGATAGAATCGTCGTTCTATCAGCCCACAATCATGGCTCATCCACCTTGTCGACTGGTATAACTAATCTTAGCTATAACATTCAACTTTCTTTCGTTGTTGCCTCTTGAGTTTTTCATGTTATTTGATAGTCTCTACACACGCTGTTTCTGTATGTCGATAAGAAAGCATAAATACCGAAAAATAAATTTGCTGTCATTACTGTCATGCAAAATCACAAGCTAACTCTTTAGTTTACAGTAGGATTACACGAAATGTTAAAAGTGACAGCAAAAGAAAATAAAACTATTTTCGTATAAATAGCAAGAGATTGACTTTCGTTAGAAGCCAGTTCTCTTCTAATATTTGAAAATATCTTCCTCAAGGTAAAAGGAGTTGATTACAGATATCAAAACAGAGCGAATTGGACTATAAGACATCATAAACAAAATAACAAGCGGATGTAGAAAAATATTATACATGTATATGATAAGCAAAGAAAATACTTGTCATTATTGCAGACTCCCCTACTCTCTTCGGTCTACCACAGCACCATCACCCTCCAAGGAAATAATTATCAGTATTGTCATAGATTGTATAGTTCGAAATAAATGAATGTATATATAGAACTAAAGGGCACAGCATTAATTTGCTGTGCCCTTTAGCATCCACCTTTCAGTGGAATGTTTGAGCTTGATTTTTGGTTCGCGCCTCACGGCGTTCACCAATCATCTCGCATCATAATTATCCTTTAATCAATCTTTATTATTACCTTTAACTAAACCTATTTAGTTGAAACCTGAACAATCTCCTTTGTTCTACCTTAAATAATAACTAAAAACCTAAATCTATTACTACTAACCTAAACAATCTATTATTTGTCTTTTGACAATGCAAAGGTACGACTGTTTGCGTACACAACAAAACTTTTTTAGGTTTTTATTCATCGCTCACTGCGTTTTTTGATATATATCAAGATTAAAACACAAAACTATTCCCTATGAATAAAGAAAAGGTAAGTTTATCGATTGTCGACACTCAAGTCGAAATAATAGATACTTACAATAGCATACAGATAGGCATAAAAAATGTTGGAACATACGCTCGGTATATTCCAACATCTATAATATGTCCTTTAAGGAAAGGCTTATATGCGACCTTACACCTTATTATATAAGGTACTGGCTTGAGATACTCTCATTGTTCAACACACGCTGAATCGTTTCAGCAAACATATCGGCTACAGAGATCTGCTTAACCTTTGAGCAACGAGCTGTATATGGGATAGAATCTGTAAAGACCATCTCCTCCAAAGAAGAAGCCTCTACACGCTCAGTAGCAGGACCACTCATCACACAGTGAGAAGCAATGGCACGAACACTCTTTGCACCAGCCTCCTTCATAACATCAGCTGCCTTAGTAATCGTACCAGCCGTATCTACCATGTCATCAACAATGATTACATTCTTGCCTTTCACATCACCAATAATCTGAATTGTGTCTACAACATTAGCACGTGCACGTGTCTTATTACAGAGAACGAGCGGACAACCAAGATACTTAGCGTATGTGTTAGCACGCTTAGAGCCACCTACATCAGGACTTGCGATAACAAGATCCTTCAAGTGAAGGCCCTGAACATAAGGAAGCAACACACCACTGGCATAGAGATGGTCGACAGGAACATTGAAGAAGCCCTGAATCTGATCTGCATGTAAGTCCATTGTAATCA
>ERZ772909.620-NODE-620-length-21352-cov-5.004883_pt1 | contig 21352 bp, 27 predicted proteins | sample MGYA00511137_ERZ772909 | MGnify/ENA primary metagenome ERZ772909 (study PRJEB29015, sample SAMEA2738095) | human oral metagenome | biome: human oral; feature: human-associated habitat; material: saliva | place: China | collected 2270 ... | reverse complement strand
CTTCTTCCATCTTATCGATAATAGCCTTGATAGCTGGTACTTCCATGGCTTTTTCCTTCATGGCATTCTCTACACGAATATTAACTAGCTTTTGAGGATAGATAGTCACTTCTGATGCCAATTGAGATAAGTTCTTACCAGTTTCCTTCATGATTTTAGTTAATTGAACAGCTGATAATTGACCATCTCCCGTTGTGTTGTAATCCATCAGGATGACATGACCAGACTGCTCACCTCCAAGGTTATAGCCAGACTTTCTCATTTCTTCAACTACGTAACGATCTCCAACTGCAGTAACAGCTTTGTTAATCCCCTCTCGATCTAAGGCCTTATGGAAACCAAGGTTAGACATGACTGTTGTCACAATTGTGTTTTGGGCCAACTGACCTTTTTCAGAAAGATACTTCCCGATGATATACATAATTTTATCACCATCGACAATCTCTCCATTTTCATCAACCGCAATGAGACGGTCACTATCCCCATCAAAAGCTAAACCAATAGCTGACTGACTTTCTTTCACGAGCTCTTGCAAAGCCTCAGGATGTGTAGAACCAACATTCAAGTTGATATTAAGACCATCTGGAATTTCCCCAATAATAGTCAATTGAGCTCCCAAATCTGCAAAAATCTGACGAGCACTAGTTGAAGCTGCACCATTAGCAGTATCCAAGGCCACTTTCATTCCTTCAAGTGGAGTTCCTGTTGAAACTAGATATCCTTCATACTTGCGTAGTCCTTCTGGATAATCCACAACAGAACCTAAACCTTCTGCACTTGGACGTGGAAGAGTATCTTCACTCGCATCCAACAAAGCTTCGATTTCTGCTTCCTTATCATCATCTAACTTAAAGCCATCACCACCAAAGAATTTAATACCGTTATCAAGAGCTGGGTTGTGGCTGGCTGAAATCATAACACCTGCACTAGCTCCTTCAGTTTTAACTAGGTAGGCAACTGCTGGAGTTGCAAGAACACCAAGTTTGTATACATGGATCCCTACAGAGAGGAGACCAGCAATTAAAGCTGATTCAAGCATTTCACCTGAAATACGTGTATCACGCCCTACAAAAACTTTTGGTGCCTCTGTCGCGTGTTGACTGAGGACATAACCTCCAAAGCGACCTAGTTTAAAAGCCAATTCTGGTGTTAATTCTACATTAGCTTCTCCACGGACACCGTCCGTTCCAAAATATTTACCCATGATTATTATCCTTTTCTATGAAATTTTATTGTTCTTTTTTCGAAGTATCTGTATTTGCGTCCGAATTTGTTGTAGATGAATGAGTTGTTGTAGTGGTCGAACTACTTGTATTTCGAACTGGTCTTGTTACAACTTTCATTGTTGTTTCATACGGAGTAATTACAACAGGGAGAACTGTTCCATTTTTATCTATAGCTTGCAAAGGAACGGAACCTGAATAGTTCCCAGTTAGTCTCTCGCTGGTCTGTAACATAGCAACAATTTTATCGATTTTAGATAAGGTATCTTCATCACTTGTTACTGAAACCCGTTCATTTGAAATAAAGACACCATCAACGACGATGCTGTCGTCAATTTGACTATAATCAATTTGTGGAATGACTGGGACATTATCCCGTGTGACTTTTTTCCCAATCTTGACTGTTATTTTCTGAGGAGTTGCAACTGCTGTTAATCCACTCGGAAGATTTTCAATAGTTAAGGGAACTTCAATAATTCCTTCTGCCGCTTGAGTCAAGTCGGCTGTTACTTTAAATTTACGAGTGCTTTCTTTCATTTCACTGGCCAACGTAACACGATTTGATCCTGTTAAGAAGACGGTAACCTCTGAACTAAAGCCACTGATAAAATACTGATCACTATCATATTGAATATCAATAGGTACATTTAAAACTGTATTTGTATAAGTTTCTGTCTTCGTAGTTCTGGCATTACTATTATTTTGATAATTGATAGATGTCGCATATACAAATAAAATACATGCAAATAGGAAAGAAGTGATAATGTAAAGACTATTCCTTTTCATGTTTCCAACCTCCTAGTACACGTTCTATCAGGCTTGCTTCTTGTGTGGTTACTGGGACAAGAATTTTTCGCAATTCTGCTTCAAACTCTTCAATGGTCAGATCGTGTTTAAAGACACCGTTATGAGTAATAGAAATGCCACCAGTTTCTTCTGAAACAACAAAGGTGAGAGCATCAGAAGCTTCTGATAAACCAATCGCTGCACGGTGACGAGTACCAAATTCCTTTGAAATTCCCGTATTTTCGGTCAAAGGAAGATAGGCCGAGGTTACAGCTATCCGATCCCCTTTAACAATCACTGCACCATCATGCAAAGGAGTATTAGGAATAAAAATATTGATCAAAAGTTCTGCTGAAATTTTTGCATCTAAAGGAATCCCAGTCGAAATATATTCTTGTAAGGTTCTGACACGTTGAACAGCTACCAAGGCTCCTATTTTACGAGGGCTCATATATTCAACTGATTTAACGAAAGCACGGATCATTTGTTCTTCTGAACTAATTGGAGTACTAGAAAAGAATTCTGTTGCACGACCCAATCGCTCTAAACCAGTTCGAATTTCAGGAGAAAAGATGACAACTGCAGCAATAACCCCATAGGTAATCAATTGGTTAATCAACCAAGAAATAGTCGTCAAACCTAAAAAATTAGCTAATATTTGAGCTGAAATAAAGACTAATACCCCACGAACTAGAATCATGATTTTAGTTCCTGCGATTGATTTTGTAAATTGATATAAGATGTATGTAACAATCAGAATATCTATCAGATTGATCACTATACTCCAGGGACTGGAAAATAAACTGGACCAGTATTGGGGATTAGATAATTGTTGGAAATTCATCCAAGGTCTCCTCCGCGTTAAAAAAGCTTCTCTTCATTATATCATTTTCTGTAAAATTTTTCTTCATCCTACATTATTTTACATTGTCGGAAAATATCCCTAGAGCAATGTTTGATAGCATTAGTCCTCTGAAATAGCTAGTTCATTAGTTTTTTAAAAATAGTATAAGTCTTTAGGGGGTATTACAAATCATTTAAAGTTCCTAAAAAAGTCCACAAAAAAAGCCCCTTAAAAAGGGCGTATCATTTATGAGTTCAGCAGGCAAGAAACTAGCACGGTAAAACGTGCTTTTATATTCCAACTATAGTTTCCAGATAACTAATCTAGTAAAATTATAATTAAAAATATAAATAATTATCACTAATAAAATAATCAATGTTTCCACTTGTGCAAACAACTCTCTTTTCATTTACTACTCATGCAGTTTACTATTCAAGTAAAGAGAAAAATTTTGCAAAACGTGCAAAACAGTTGTATACTTATTTAAAACACTTTAAAAAGGAGCAGTATATGTTAAATTCTGTAAAAAAATTTGTCAATAAAGAAGAAATTAAACATCTTCTTTCTAGTAAAAAATATTTATTGGAAATTAAAAATTATCATGACAACAAAATAAGAAGATACACCAAAGAAATTATAGAATTGCATAATTCATCAAACAAAACAAATGATAAAACAATCTCGACTGAAATCAAAGTGATTTTAGATATTCTGCAGGTTGATATAGAAGAAAGTGAGAGATTTGAGCATTTGATCGATGAAATTGACATAAAATTAATTTCCTTAGGATATAATTAAAGAAGGTCAGATTGTATTAGTAAGATTATAAATTCCTCTCATATCAGTTATTCTTAAACAAATTACTTATATTGTACATTAATTTTTAGAAATGAGTACCATTCTTTAGTACCCTCAAACGGTGCTTTTTTTTATTACCTGGCGCTATTATACCGTATTCTAACTTTGTTTTTCCAACCTATTCATATTCAATTGTTTCACCTATATAATTTTCATGTGAATCACTTTCAAAAGCAATCATATACTTAGAATCAAACGAAGGAACAGTATCGTATTCAAAACCTTTTAGCCTTATTTTTCGACAGACAATAGTCCCATTAAGCCCCTTGTCTAATTCTGGATCTAAGTAAAGAATTAAACAGTTTCCTAGTCTATTTTGACCTACAACTTTATTAATTTTCATGATATACCCTTTTTCATTACCTTACTTTAAACTACTCTTAGGGAATTTCTTTGAGATCATTTTTGCGCATTCATCCATTTTATTAATATCTTTTTTATTTAGACACCTATTGTCTTTTTGGGGGCTTTTAATTTTTATTTTAAATTTACCAGTTTTTTTTCTATTTGTAATTTTTATGGCCCTACTACACAGTTCACATGGTTTTTTTGTAACTGGCATTTTTACTGTTATTCTTTTTCCTAGACCTATGCTATTGATTTTAGATATCAATTTTCTTTCACAACAAGTAAACATTCTGTTTTCTCTACTTTTTGATTTTTCAAATTGCTCGAATGTAATATCTTTTCCATATTTTAAATAATACTTTGTTTTTTCATCTATGGATACATACTCTACATTTCCAACTCCTAATATTTCTACTAAAATAGATACTACTTTTTGTTTATTACTAGCTTTTTCATTTGGTGTAATAATTGCTTTTATATCCTCGTCATTCAAACCATTTATAGTTATATAGTGTTTATTGTTTAATCTTACCGAAGCATAGCAATTATTTTTTTTGTTTATAAATTTTGCGAGATTTAATTCTTCAATTTTTTTACGAAATTGACTAACAATATGTTTTTTCTTGCTACCAATTATAGTTCTGTTTAAACTTTGTGGATTAAAAAAAAATAAATTAGATTCAACTTTCTTTTTTTCCATATCTATCATGAAAAGTATTTTTCCACTTATTTCAATTTGGCTTTTCCAATCTCTGAAAAATAAGTAATATGGAAAAGTATAAAGAAAAAGGAGTCCATATATATTATTTAGCAAGTATACTCTCAGAATCGATTTTTGTCTTTCTGTTAAGTCTATACCATATATACTTCCTTTTGTTTTTGTTCTCTCATATAAATCAAAAAGTCGTTTCCAATTTCTCCTATACCTATAATAGTAATAGTCGGATAGAAATAATAGACTTTCCTTCAAAAAATCTAATTCTTCCTCTGTTACGTCTTCAAGTCTTTCTAAATTGTTACTTAATTCTTCCTCGTAAAAGAATTTTAACCTTAAAAGTTCACCATAATAATTAGATGTTTCTCCAATTATTCTATTAGCACTTTTTTCTTTTAAGCGTCCGCCAACATTCTTATGCAACGCTTCTACTGTATAAAAGTCAGTTACTACATTTATAAAATCCAAATCTGTATCAAGAATTAGCTCCTTATCTACCTTCACAACTCTACTTTCTTTATCTTTGCCTAGGAAAAACCATGGAGAATTAAGTTTTTCTTTTAATTCCAAAATTGATTTGTCTTCTTTTTTATCCATGCTAACCTCAATATATTAAAGTATCTTTTAATATTATTTTATCAAAATTATTACTATTGTCTATACTGTTTCTCCAACTTATGCATATCCACTGAATGAAGCACTAAATCTCGATACTTCCAAGTTGACACTAAGTAATCTAGCAACTCTTTATCTTCTACTTTAAAATCTAATAGGAGCAATAACTAAACTTTGTATTCATTCTTTATTATCGGTACACTATAAGCCACTTCTACCCAATGTTCAAAACCTAGTTTAGTTTCTTCAATGCTCATAAGTTCAATATTTAAAATGTTCATTTTCTTCCTCCTACTTATTTATTCGTAAAAGAAAAGAAAAAGCACTCAGATTTCTAAGTGCTTAATTATTATCTAATTATTACTTTTTTACCAAGTAGCTCGTCCTCGGTGTAATCAATTGCAAAAGTGTCTTGTTCTAAGACGGTTTTAGGTGGTGTAGGTCTGACAAATGGAATACTATGAACTTTGTATTTTTTTCCTCCAATTTCCACAAATTGGTTCATCTTCAAGTTTGAAAAATCAGGATTCTCAACAGTAATAGAAACAAGACGGTTTGCGATTTTATAAACTGCAATAATCTTATTTTTCATGTCTCTTAAACTCCTTATTTCTATCTCTACCTTGATTATAACTTTTTCCACTGCCTTTTGCAATGTATGAACCACAACACTCACTACAGTACAGACTCATTCAAATCCTAACCTGTCGTAAGAATTGTTTACCTCAGCTTCCAAGTGTTCGATAGCTCTATCTCTTGCTCTATATAATGTCGCTTTAGATACTTTCATTTCTTTGCACACTTCTGCCACTCCATAACCATGTAAGTAAAGCATTCTTAAAGCTAACCATTCCTCAGATTCTTCTAATTTATTTATTAAATCAGTTGTTGCAAATTTTTCTTCTGTTAAGGTTGTTATTTGATTTATAATATCATCTTTTTTCTTTAAGGTATTGATTAATTTTTTTTCAGTAGTGTTTACCTTGCTGGAAGATACCTTTTGTTCAAAACTGCCCGAAGTATGGGGGTAGTTATTATCCAATTCCTTCAGTTTTCTTTGTAGAATTATAATAGCTTTGTCTATCTTTTTTAAATTCTTCAGTCTTTCAACTATTTCATCTTTAGTCATTATACAACTACTCCTATTTTTAAAATTTGGCGCGAGAAAAAATGTACAGTGACGGTGTGAAGCACATTCGCCCATAGGGGTAGGGGGTAAGCCCCCCCTTCCTAAAAATTCAATCCGTAAGAGTCAGGATTATTTAAATAATTCACTTAACATTTCACTTTGTTCGTTCCGTTTTTTCTGTTCTTTTTCGCTGTATAATAAATGTTTCGTACTAAGTTTAGAGTCCAATTCTTCGCGTTGTTCTTCTAACAATCGTTTCAGCTCTTCCTCTTTAGCTTTCTCTCTTTTCTCTTTGAAAGCATAGTTTAGCCTTTGTGACCAAGCCTCCATTTCTGCTTGGTGTTCCATGAGCCTATCATGTTCTTCCTGCCACCGCTTAGTATCTTCTTCTGCACGCTTTTGACGTTCAATCTCTGCACCTTGTTGTAGTTTATTCCAATAACTACCCAATTCAAATTTGTTTTCCATTACTGTTTACCTAGATCTTTCTGTCAATGATTATTGAATATCAGCAGTTTTTTTATAACGCTTAATCAATTCTTTCAGCCCGTCTTCTTCATGATAAACTGCGCATTGGGGGTGATAACTTAAACCGTTCATGAAGTGGCTATACATTCCTCCATCTGGGCTTCTACGAAAACGATCTACACCTTTAGAAATATCTTTATCCAGTTTCTTCATCAAGGTGTCAACTTCTTGTGCCTTTTGATATGCTTCATCACCAATTTTTAACGTTTCTTCAATCTTACGTGCCAATGGTTCAAAATATGCACGCTGTTCCTCATCAGCAAGTATTTCAAGATTATTTACCATTTCATGAAACTCTTCATACTCCATCAAGGGTTCTTTGGTTAGCATTCGTAAACGCTCTTCATAAAACTCTTTAGAATGTTCAGCAGTCCATAAATCTGTCTTAGCTTTCGTGTACTTTTCAGAATTGATTTCTTTCTGTGCCTTTAAAATTTCTGCATTCGCTTTTTCGATCGCTTGAAAACTCTTAGCCAATTCTGCTTCAGCTTGTGTAATATCCTTTTGATTTTGTTCAATCAATTTATTAATTTTATTTTCAATAGTTTTTAGTGTTTCCATATTTAAATTCCTCATTTCTTTCTAATTACTTGTAGTTTATTATCTAAATCACTGGATCTCTAATACTCATTGTTCACCTCGTTTTAAATACAAAAATGGTCACTATCCTTTCATTTATAAATCACCAATACTCCATCAATTATATCCATACTGCTACTATCTCCAAAGCTAGATGATGAATACTTCACATCTACCACTTCAACTGTTGCCATGAAGTCATCGACTTCTTTCTCAAAATCCTCCAATGGTTTCTGCCATCTTCGATAGTGAAATAATTTAATTTTCATGTTGTTTATCCTTTCGAATGGTACACCACTATGTAGGGGGTTGTGTACCTAGTTGTGTACCGCTCAATCCTTAGAGCCACAAGGGGTTTCAGAAAGGTACACAAGGTACACCACTTTTCTCTATACATTTTTTTAAAAAATCTATTTTATTATTTTTATTTTTCAACCACCAGTAAAGTTGTGTACCTAGTGTACCGATAGTGTCAAACCCTTGTCACTATTGCTTTTAAACGGTTCACTACTAGTTGTGTACCTGTTGTGTACCTAGTGTACCTTTTGTTGGTTAAAATATAGAAAGATCTACTTTTAATTCTTTTTCTTTTTCTTCAACAATAAATGTTTTAAATCTCCTAGGATTACCAATCACATATCCACTAACTAATTCGCCCCCTAGTTTTTTTCTTAATCTTTTAACTCCAATAGTTGTCAGTGCCTTACCTGCTTCATTGTTATTTTTACCATACGTTGTTTTATATAGTTCATTTAAATGATGATTTCCAGTTTTCGGTACAAAATTCATATCACGTAGTAGATTGATTAAAGCAATTTGAAAATCATCTAATGCCTCGTCTCCATTATAGAGTTCTACATTTTTCCAAATGAACTTCTTGCCTTGCTCATTGAAATAGTCAAGACTCGTCAATAGAAAACCAATACACCCTTCAATTTTTGGTGTTTTATCTGACTGTGTGAACGCCTGCCAATATTCCTCAAAGATTTCTTCACGTTCCATATCCGTTTCGCCATCTGGTCGGTTTTTATACTGGATCAGTATTTTACGTCCATTCATTTCATCAGAAAGGGAGACATTTCTATTTGTATCAATACATAAAACACTAGTAAGATATACTAAGCCTTGGTTACCACCAACATTTCTTGCTACGTGTGTTTTTTCAGTAGCAATAATCTTTAACACACGCTCTACTTTATCGCCTACAATATCGCCCTGCTCAGTAGCTAAAGCCATTTCTCCACCAGAGAATAACGCCCAAGCATTCAAAGAGTCAAAACCTCGTGCTATTAAGTTATCCAATTCCACATCAATTTTATTAAACAATCCAGATAAGGCGATATGGCGCAAACCTTTACCAGTCCTAACTCCAGATTTAGATACAAAGAAGTTTGTCTTACTTCTTAATCCACTTGCCACTTGTGCCATGTAGTAAGCTTGTAACTGTGCATTGTGAAAACTATCTGGATCATCAATAACATAGTTTAAAAATTTATCAGCCATTTTTTTACTTGCTTTTGCAGTTTCATAATCAACTGGATAATATTTAAAAAATGAAGTATCATCACTCAAAGTGGTACGTGTAACTGTATGATTTTTTAAATCAATGATAAAATCATTCCCTGCAATTTGATATGGTTCTAGCTTTCTCACCGGTTCTACATGACTGTGTAGATCAATCCCTTTGAGAATATCCAAAATAAATTCTGTGCCATGTTTGAAACCATACAAACTAATCAATGTAATATCGTCAATCAGTTTAGCTTGCTTATTATTTACATCGTAAAGTTTGCCATCATAGAAGACATACCGTCCTAGTAAATAATCAATTACCATTTTTGCAAAAGCTGGAAAGCTTTTATCATAAGAAATACTTATTTCTCCACTCTTTGACTCTTTTAAATAAGCCGATATGAAGTTAACTTCTTTACCGTTTTTATCTGCAATATACATGATCTCACTATTAGGAATAAATACCTCTTTTTTGTCATAGCGTATTTTATTCAAGCTATCTAATTGCCAGATATTCGAAAGTTGCTTTTTGTAGTCTGCTTTTAGTTTGGAACACCCAAAATCATTTTCCGTCCAATTCATTTTCACAATTTGTTTTAAATTGTCTATGATATTCAAATTCCACCTCCTTGTATAATCTATTTGCTACTTCTATAAAATAGCTTGCCAATTCTTTTCGCTTGGTTATTGCAGTGAATAAGTCAACTACTTGTTCAAAACTATATCCATTTACAAATAGCAAGCGTACCAATGTAGCAGTTTCATTTTTAGTATAAATACCGTTACAAATTAAATTGAAAATCCAATCTTTCAACTCCAAACCAAAACCTTGTCTGTTTTTGCTCAAAGTGTTTGCTTCCATGTTTTCAAGGACTTTTAGTAATTCTGGACTTGCTAAAGCTATCTGTATATCTCTAACAAGTTCCCAACCTTCCAGATCCATGTTTTCGTTCCTTAACGATAAATAGATACCCTCATGAGAAAAAGTTGTCAGTGCTTCTCCTAATGGTTCATAGTAGATAAATTTGTAAAAATTTCCATTTTTGAATACCCTTGTAGGTTTGCTCTTTAAGAAACTGAATAAAGGTAACTGTTGAGTAGGTAAAGTTAAATCTATCAATCTCATGTCCTTACCTTCCACGTTTCTTCCTTAACTTCTTCAATCGTTTTTGCTCTTTCAACTGCTCTACTGACTCACCACGTTCCTTATAATTTTTGACATCATGGTAATGCCCACGACCTTGGGCAGGGTGTACGTTATATCTACCCATCTTCCACCCCCAAAAATTTTAGTATATCTGTAATTTTGTAATATACCTTTCTGGTATCTTCAATTTCTGGTTGGTATCGTCTTAGACCATTTTCCTCCCACTTTTGCAAGGTTTTATATTTAATATCCAATTCTTCCATAACTTCCTTGGCTGACATTAAACCAGTCAACCGTGGTTTAGGTATTTCTCTAACTTTATGGTATTTTTCTATTAAATCCAGAATACCGTGTGCTAGGTCATGTTCGCTTTCTTTACTTAAACTAAACATACTTACTCCCCTCTTCCTACCATTCCTAGCTGAATATAACGCCCATAGCAAGGGCTTAACTCATCACTTGGTGTTTCTTCTGCTTGCTTAATATCGGAGCGCCTGTGACTCTCCATACGCTTTAAAAGTAGGAGCATCACTGCCATAACCAAAAGCAAGATAATTGACTGTGTATTAGTTAAATCTAATTCATTCATAACTTGCCCCCTGCTCTATGCTCTAGCTTGGTAACCATTGATAAAATGTAATTGATCTTCATTGTTCATTGATAGAAAAATATCAACTTCCTCAGACGATAATTTCTTATTTACAAAATCTTGAATAATTAGAAATACCTTTGGTGCTTTTTCCTTAATTTCACTAATCAAGTTATCAAATTCTGCTTGTGTCATTTCATTTATATTTTTTGTCATTTTTCTGCCCTCTTCTAAACTCATTTCATGAGTAATTATCTATTGAGTTGCTGAACAAAGCCTCAGAATGCTCATGTCAGCACCTCATATTCAAAATCTTTCTAATTGCTTGCCTGCTATTAGTTATTATTGATAAAATAGCTAAATTTTGTTATAATTTGAGTATAGAAAAAATATCTATACTTTAGATTTCGTCGCTTGCCTTGGTCGCCAAACTTTCAGCAAGTGACTTTTTTTGTTGTCAATCTCCAGTGGAAAAGCACCAGTGAAGAATTTTGTAGATATAAAGTAGTATTTTCGATATTTTCTCCTTTCTTTTATTTGAGTGTGCCTGCCACCTAAAGCAGTATCAAAGAGACGTGACTTCCTAGAAGTTCGGAGAAAAACTCTAGAAACTATTGATACTGCCATAGGTAGCAAGCAAGGGTATGGTTATTTAAGCTATTATTGATTATTATTTCTAATAATCTTCAGCAAGCCACTGCATGGCTTTCTGGTAGATGCTCGGTTTTACTTCGCCACCATCTCGAATTTTTCGATAAGTAACTTGTGTAACTCCGATTTCTTCGCCTGCTTGCTTAGCAGTCATTTTTTTGTCTGCTTGCTTTCGACGAATTGCTTTTGCTTGTGTTGAGGTAATTAGCAACTATAATTCTCCTTTCCCTTGTTATCATTTTTGATAACTTCTGACTGAAGTATATCATCATAAATGATACTTGTCAAGAGGGAAAAGATATTTTTTGTTATCTTTTTTGATATTTTTTTATTTTGTGATATAATTGCTAAGAGGTGATAGAATTTATGAAAAACCGCATTAAGTCTCTTAGACAAAAACAAGGAAAAACACAAGAAGAGTTAGCTAATGAAATTGGAGTAAAAAAATTAACAATATCTAGATGGGAAAATGCTGATGATGTTTCTCTAAAACAAGATAAAGCCCAACAACTAGCTAATATATTTGGAGTAAGTATATCTTATCTCCTTGGTCACGATGATGAACTCATGACATTTAAAAGTGGTGCTGAGTTTGAAGAAGAGTGGAAAAAAGCAATTGATCGTATAGAAACAAAAGAGAGAGTAGAAAAAAAGTTAGGTAAATCTCTCAATAAGGCTGAACTTGATACAAAAACTCTAGCAAAACTTGAAAATATTAAACAAAGAATAAACCAAAAATACGGTACTAATACTCATGGAGTACCTGCGTATGATGCCTTATTAGCAGGAGTTGAAGAAAACAATTATTTCATTCATTGGTTCGATATGCTTTTAGATTTAGATAAAATGAATGGAACTGACATTTCTGATTTACTCTATAAATATTTTGTTTTGGATAGAGATAGTAAGCGATTAATACTTGAACTTATTGATAAATTACCCCAGAATAAAATTGAAAACAACAAGGACTAATCAACATGGGATTATTTAATCTTTTTAAATCAAAAACAAGAAAAGAAAAAATTTTAGATAAATACTATTCAAATTATCCTGAAAAACCATTTATTAGTGACAATCGTGCTTTTGATGAATGGGAAAGGCTTGTTAGGTTTGATCCTACAAAAATTGTAAGTAGAGATAAGATGAAAAGAAACTCTGAAGGCTTACTACCTGGACATATCTATCAAATTTATTGGATTGACAAGTATAAACCTGAAAGACGTGTTCCTGTTTATTTTGAATATGAATATGGAATAGATTTTAAAACTGAGCAAAAATTTTTAGAAAAGGAACGATATATCAAGGATTTTCAAGCAACCCAAAAAGGGAACGATATCTTAAAGAAATATCAAAAAATTATTGATGAAAAAAACAGCCAAAATAAGCGTCCTAAACTAAATCTAAAAAAAGAACTTGCAAAATTTGATAAACAACAAAAGGAATTAGCTAAATATGGAATTGAGTCTCATGACGATAGGAATGAAAAAATAGGTTTTGTACATCAATCAAACGCCATAACAGACTACAAAGACGGGAATTACGAAGAAGCAAAAAAAGGCTTCATTAAAGCTATGGAAGAATATAACTTTTACACTCCTGGTGGCGTTGAATATTTAGCTAAAATATACCGAAAAGAAAAAAATTACCAGTCAGAAATTGAAGTTGTAGAAAAAGGATTAGAGTTTTTTGAAAGACATAAAAATCAAAATTGGAGTGTTTCTACAATTACAAATTTAAACAAACGATTAGACAAAGCTAAACAGTTAGCTGAAAAACAAAAATAGAGCCTTAACAAGCCTTCTACACGCTTTCTTCAATCTGATATACAAATTACCGTCTGACTCATTAAAATTGAATACAGGGCATTCTGTGACCTTGTAGCATAGTATTTATTCGAAGTCTTTCTAATTGCTTGCCTGCTGATGGAAAAGGAGAATAAATTTACTATGAATATTTCACAATACACAAAAAAAGATGGTTCAATAGTATATCGTGCTAGTGTTTATCTTGGTATTGACCAAGTGACTGGAAAAAAGGTTAAAACCACTATTTCAGCACGTACCAAGAAAGAATTGAAGTCCAAAGCTATTCAGTCAAAAGTTGAATTTGAAAAAAACGGTTCTACCATAAAAAAAGTGGTTAAGGTTACCACATATCAAGAATTGACGGAACTTTGGTTTGAAAACTACTGCCACACCGTCAAACATAGCACACAAGTAGGAACAAAAACTAATATAAAAAAGTACCTACTACCAGCTTTTGGAGAATACAAACTTGATAGAATAACCCCTGCTATTATCCAGCACCAAGTAAATCAATGGGCTAAAGATTACAACCAACTTGGGAAAGGGTATCAGCAATACACCCACTTGCACGCTTTGAATAAGCGTATATTGTCTTATGCAGTCTCACTACAAGCAATTTCTACAAATCCAGCTAGTGATATTATTGTTCCACGATGCAAACCAAAAGAAGAAAGGAAATTGAAGTATCTTGATGATGAGAATTTGAAAAAATTCTTGGTTTATCTGGATCAGTTACCTAATACATACAAAAATTTCTATGATACGGTGCTTTATAAGACGCTTTTAGCAACTGGTTTGCGTATCCGTGAATGTCTTGCTTTAGAATGGTCTGATATTGACTTGGTAAATGGTACATTGGAAGTTAATAAAACTCTGACCATGACAAAAGAGATCAATAGTCCTAAAACTAAATCCAGTTTAAGAGTAATTGACTTAGATAATAAAACTGTATTGATGCTTCGTCTCTATAAAACCAGACAAGCTCAATTAGGGAGAGAAATTGGCTTGACTTATGAAAAAGTGTTCCCTAATACCTTTGATGAATACAGGGAAGCTGGTGGACTTCGTTTTAGACTGGAAAAGCATCTACAAGGCGCTGGCTGTCCTCCACTAAGTTTTCATGCTTTTCGCCATACTCATGCTAGTGTTTTGCTGAATGCTGGTGTAGGATATAAAGAAATTCAAACAAGACTCGGACATTCTAAAATTTCAATGACTATGGATACGTACAGTCATTTATCAAAAGAAAGCAAAAAAAGGACTGTCTCTATTTTTGAGAAAGTCCTCGAAAATCTAAAAAGTTCCTAAAAAAGTCCACATTTTATAGTCACCACTATCTAAAATGTAGCTATATCAAAGACTTTTAGCGTTTTATCATATTTTGTCGGAAAATATGATAGAATAAGAAAATAGAAAACAAAAAGGAGAAATCATGTCTCAACTCTATGACATTACCATCGTTGGAGGTGGTCCTGTAGGCCTGTTTGCCGCATTCTATGCTCACCTACGCCAAGCCAAAGTCCAAATTATCGACTCTCTTCCACAACTAGGTGGCCAACCTGCTATTCTCTACCCTGAAAAACAAATTCTTGATGTCCCAGGTTTCCCAAATCTCACTGGTGAAGAACTAACTAATCGCCTCTTAGAACAACTAAAAGGTTTTGATACACCAGCACATCTCAATGAAACTGTTCTTGAAATTGAAAAAGAGAATGATGTATTTAAGATAACAACTACTAAAGGTATTCATAGTAGTAAAGCTGTCATTATCGCTATGGGTGGAGGTGCCTTTAAACCGCGTCCACTTGAATTGGATGGTGTTGATAGTTATAAAAATATCCATTACCACGTTTCTAACATTCAACAGTATGCTGGCAAGAAAGTAACCATTCTGGGTGGAGGAGACTCTGCTGTGGACTGGGCCTTAGCTTTTGAAAAGATTGCTCCAACTACACTTGTTCACCGTCGAGACAACTTCCGTGCGCTTGAGCATAGTGTTCAAGCCCTCCAAGAATCATCTGTTAGCATAAAAACACCATTTGTGCCAAGTCAACTTCTTGGAGATGGAAAAGCTCTTGACAAGCTTGAAATCACAAAAGTCAAATCCGATGAGACTGAAACTATTGAACTCGATCACCTCTTTGTCAACTATGGCTTTAAATCTTCTGTCGGTAATCTTAAAAATTGGGGATTAGACCTTAACCGCCACAAGATTATCGTTAACAGCAAGCAAGAATCAAGCCAGTCAGGAATTTACGCAATTGGAGATTGCTGCTACTATGAAGGTAAGATTGATTTAATTGCTACTGGTCTAGGGGAAGCACCAACTGCTGTTAACAATGCCATTAACTATATCGACCCAGAACAAAAAGTACAACCAAAACACTCAACAAGCTTTTAAAAAAACAACCACGGATACATAATTCGTGGTTGTTTTATAATTCATCGGCTAGTTTGTTTAATTTTCTTAGTTTATGATTGACCCCACTCTTGGTCATTGGATTGCTTAGACTATCTGCTAACTGCTGGATAGAGTAGTCTGGGTGTTGAATACGCAAACGTGCAACTTCCTGCAAATCAGCTGGGATGTTATCCAAGCCTAGCCTATCGATGATTTTACTAATGTTGTTAATAGTCTTCATGCTGGCGGATATAGTTCGAGCAATATTTGCTGTCTCTGCATTATTGGCACGATTAAGGTCATTCCGAGTTTCTCGTAAGATTTTGACGCCTTCGAAAGTATCACGCGCTTCCATAGCTCCAATGACTATGAGAAAGTCCATAATATCCTCCGCACGCTGAAGATAGGTCACTGCCCCTTTTTTTCGTTCAATTACCTTGGCATCTAGCAAAAAATGCTGGAGCAGCGAAGCAATCCCTTGAGCATGATCTAAGTAAACAGAACTGATTTCAAGCTGATACTTTCCTGATTCTGGGTCTCGAATACTCCCGTTTGCCAAAAAAGCACCACGGAGATAGGCACGGCCTGCTTCCTCATCAGTTAGGATTTCAGGTGCAATCCCTGTTTCAAGTCCAAAGAAAGAATCAGCTAAATGCAAATCACTCAATATCTCTTGCACTCGCTCATCTGTATAAACAGTATAAACACGATTCTTACGGAGATTATTTCTTTGATGGTGACGAATCTCCGATTTAATTTCATAAAAGTGTAAAAAAGATTCATATAGATGGCGAGCTAATTTAGGATTCTCTGTTATAACCGATAAAGTTAATCCTGAAGAAGACAAACCTATGCTCCCAGACATCTTGATAATGGCTGAAAGTTCATGTCGACTCAAATGGTGTCGACGGAGAATTTCTTCTTTTACTGCAACTGTAAAACTCATTTTCTTACCTGTATAATTCGCATCAATTCATCAACAATCAAGTCACCATCGTGGAAAGCACCACCGTTTTCTAAGCGAAGAAAATTAGACGAAATCACACGTGGCACCTGCTTGCATAGACCAGCAAAGTCATGTTCAACCTGCACTAAATATTCATCAAAAAGATTGGTATCCATATAGTCTCTTGGAACTTTTTCAATATTGACCAATACAGTATCAATAAAAGATCTACCAAGATGTCTCTGCAAGACCTCAACGTGATCACTATCTGTAAAACGTTCTGTTTCTCCACGTTGAGTCATAATATTGCAGACATAGGCAACCTCTGCCTTAGTCTCTAGAAGAGCCTGTCCAATTTCTTCAATAACAATATTTGGTAAGATGGATGTAAAGAGCGATCCCGGTCCTAAAACAATCATATCACTTTCAAGAATCGTATTGACTACCCGTCGACTAGCTTGAGGTTTTTCATCATCAAATGTATTTGACACATAGACATAGTCAATCATTCCAGGATGATCTGCGATGTGACTTTCACCAGCTACTTCTGTCCCATCTTTAAAGACAGCATGAAGTGTCAAAGGATGGTCACTAGAGGGATAAATCTTTCCTGTAGTATGGAAAAACTTACTCAGTAATTGCATAGCATTATAGGTTGAACCTTGCATCTCTGATAAGCCTGCAATAATAATGTTCCCCAGTGGATGACCAGCAAAAGCGCCTGCCTCATCAGAAAAGCGATACTGAAATACCTTCTCATAAAACTTAGGCATATCAGACATGGCTACGAGGACATTGCGAAGATCCCCAGGAGGTGTCAATTGTTGGATATTTTTTCTAAGTTCCCCTGAAGAGCCTCCATCATCTGCTACTGTTACAACAGCAGCAATCTCAACATCTTTTTCCCGTAAACTTTTCAGGATAACAGGAATACCAGTCCCCCCACCAATCACCGTAATTTTTGGTTTTCTCATGAACGGTTTACCGTTTCCTTTCTTCGATCTTTATCACGATGACTTTCGTTTACAGGCCACTTTTTAGCTAAATCATTGGCTAATCGTTTCGTAAAGGCAACACTTCGGTGTTGACCACCAGTACAACCAATAGCAATCGTCAAAACAGACTTCCCTTCTTTTTTATAACCTGGTAGAATTGGTTCAATCAGGGCTAACAGGTGGCTATAAAAGGATTCCGATTCTTCGTGTTTCATAACATAGTCATAAACAGCTTGATCTATACCTGTTTGATTACGGAGTTCCGGTAGATAGTATGGATTTGGTAAAAAGCGAACATCAAATACTAAATCGGCATCAATTGGAATTCCGTACTTAAATCCAAAGGACATAACCTCGATACGAAAAGACTGACTTTGCTCCTGATCTGAAAACTGTTCCGCAATGGTCTTACGAAGTTCACGAGGAGTCAATTCTGTAGTATCAACAACATTCTGGCTCATATTTTTTAGTGGAGCCAATAATTCACGTTCTAACTTAATCCCATCTAAGATACGACCGTCTGCCGCAAGAGGATGACTTCTTCTTGTTTCCTTATAGCGTGCAACCAATTCCTTATCAGCAGCATCTAAAAAGAGAATCTTAAAGTCTAAACCTTCTTGTTTTTCTATCTCATCAAGAACCAACTGAATCTCTGAAAAGAAAGAACGACTTCTCATATCCACGACCAAAGCTAACTTGTGGTCGTCATTTTTTGTCTCTACCAACTGAATAAATTTTGGTAAGAGAGCAGGCGGCATATTATCAATTGTAAAATACCCTAAATCTTCAAAGGATTGAATAGCTACAGTTTTCCCTGCACCACTCATCCCTGTCACAATTACAAGGTGAAGTTGTTTCTTTGTCATCATAATCTCCTTATATCAAAAGAAGCTTGGAAGAACCAAACTTCAAATAGCTTATCTAATCTCTGCGATTACTTCAATTTCAATCTTAACATCGCGAGGCAGACGCGCTACTTCAACAGCTGAGCGAGCTGGAAACTCCTCTTTAAAAGCAGTTTGGTAGACCTCATTAAAAGGGACAAAGTCATTCATATCACTTAAGAAACAGGTTGTTTTTACAACATGGTCAAAATCAGTTCCTGCTTCTGCCAAAATCGCAGCAATATTTTTCAAGACCTGCTCCGTCTGCTCTTGAATAGTCTCCCCTACAATCTCCCCAGTTTCAGGAGAGAGAGGAACTTGACCACTTGCAAATAAAAGATTACCTACAATTTTTCCTTGAACATAGGGTCCTATAGCCTTTGGAGCCTTATCTGTATGGATTGTTCTAGCCATTCATTTTCCTCATATTTTCTCTAAAATAGCATCCCAAGCTTTTTCCATTCCTTCCTTACTTACAGAAGAGAATAGGATAAAGTCATCACTAGGATCAAAGTTCAATTTCTTTTTAATAGCTGATTCGTGCTTATTCCACTTGCCACGTGAAATCTTATCAGCTTTGGTAGCCACAATGATAACTGGAATCTCATAATATTTGAGAAACTCGTACATTTGTACATCATCAGCAGAAGGATCGTGTCGGAGGTCTACTAGACTAACTACCGCACGAAGATTTTCTCGAGTAGTCAAGTATTCCTCAATCATGCGACCCCATTTTTCACGTTCTTTTTTGGAAACTCGTGCATAACCATAGCCAGGAACGTCTACAAATCGCATTTTGTCGTCAATATTAAAGAAGTTTAGCAACTGAGTTTTACCAGGTTTCCCTGATGTCCTAGCTAAATTCTTACGGTTCAGCATAGTATTGATAAAACTAGACTTACCAACATTTGAACGACCTGCTAGGGCAATCTCTGGAAGTTCATCTTGAGGATAGTGTGACTTATTTGCCGCACTTAGTAAAATCTCTGCATTGTGTGTATTGATTTCCATAATCACCTCTAGGCTGTTTCGAGGATCGGCTTATCCGTTCCATCAACTGCTTCTTTTGTGATACGTACTGTTTTCACATCTTCTTGACTTGGTACTTCAAACATGATGTCTAACATAGTTTCTTCGATGATAGAGCGAAGACCACGGGCACCTGTCTTACGTTCAATAGCCTTGTTAGCAATCTCTTGGAGTGCTTCATCATCAAATTCAAGCTCAACATCATCATAAGAAAGCAAGGTTTGATACTGTTTAACCAAGGCATTCTTCGGCTCTTTCAAGATACGAACCAAATCATCCACTGTCAACTGCTCCAAGGCTGCAAAGACAGGCAAGCGTCCAATTAATTCAGGAATAATACCGAATTTCTGAATATCTTCGGCGATGATTTCTTGCATATAAGAACTATTTTCGTCAATGGCCTTGTTGTTTTGTCCGAAACCAATGACTTTTTCACCCAAACGCTGTTTGACAATTTCCTCGATCCCATCAAAGGCACCACCTACAATGAAGAGAATATTTTTGGTATCTACTTGGATCATCTCTTGTTGCGGATGCTTGCGTCCACCTTGAGGAGGTACACTTGCTACTGTACCTTCGATAATCTTAAGAAGGGCTTGTTGCACACCTTCACCAGAAACATCACGTGTGATGGAAACATTCTCACTCTTTTTAGCAATCTTGTCTATTTCATCAACGTAGATAATTCCACGCTCAGCTCGCTCGATGTTGAAGTCAGCTGCCTGCAAGAGTTTGAGAAGTATATTCTCTACGTCTTCACCTACATAGCCAGCTTCCGTTAAAGCTGTTGCATCAGCGATAGCAAAAGGTACATTCAAGCTTTTAGCTAAGGTTTGAGCTAAGAAAGTCTTCCCTGAACCAGTTGGGCCAATCATCAAAATATTAGACTTTTGTAGGTCCACGTCTTCTGATTCTTCACGATTATCATGGAAGTTGATTCGTTTATAGTGGTTATAAACCGCAACAGCCAAGGCACGTTTAGCACGATCTTGACCGATGACATAATTATTTAAAATGTTGAGAAGTTCAATTGGTTTTGGAACTTCTGAAAGATCTGTTAAAACTTCCTCTGCCAACTCTTCACGGATAATCTCCTGAGCTAGCTCCACACATTCATTACAGATAAAAGCATTATTACCTGCTATAATTTTTTGTACTTCATCTTGGCTCTTGCCACAAAACGAGCAATAAACCATCATATCATTTTTTCTATTTGTCGGCATGATTTCCTTCCGTCCTAATCATTCATTCTCTCTAAAATAAGGTCATATAAAAAGCATGAATACTATTTACCAAGTTGGTAAAAGCATTTAGCCATAGCAGAACAGCAAGCCCAAATCTCTTTTTACGAAAAGCTTGTCCCCCAGCTATAAGGCAGACAGCACACAAAAGTGCTGTAAAAAAACCAAAAACACTGCGTTCCATTAGACTCCCTTTCTTTCTCTATATTCTATGGTGAAATCATAATCATTCTTATCATCTTTAGCATAGCTCTTGCTAGCAACCGTTTCAAATGCAGTCAAGTCAAAATCTTCTGGGAAATAAGTATCTCCCCCAACTTGAGCATGAATTTGTGTCACGATAATCTCATCTAGATAAGATTCAAAAAGCTGAAAAATCTGCTTGCCACCAAGGATATAGAGATTCTTAGCCTGATGATGATACCAGTCTAAAACATCCTCAACATTTTGGAAAACCAGTGCTCCTTCAATTGACTCTTCGGGATTGCGCGTCAAAATCAAGGTTTCACGTCCTGGAAGCAATCGTC
>ERZ772909.619-NODE-619-length-21386-cov-35.641601_pt1 | contig 21386 bp, 20 predicted proteins | sample MGYA00511137_ERZ772909 | MGnify/ENA primary metagenome ERZ772909 (study PRJEB29015, sample SAMEA2738095) | human oral metagenome | biome: human oral; feature: human-associated habitat; material: saliva | place: China | collected 2270 ... | reverse complement strand
TAAACCGCTATTATTTAATTTTGACTAGGTCCACTTTTAGTGGACACTAGTGATATATAATGTATAAGCCAAACATTTCAGCAACGTAAGAATTAAGTAAATTAGTAATATACACAATACGAACGTCAGCAGTAGTAGCTGCATTGTAGTCGTAGACACAAAACAATGTAGCTATAAAACATTGTTTGTTGTGGAGGCTATGTTGTAGCTTTTTTCTTACTAAGTTCATCACTACATACGTTAATGATTAATTGTTTCGTTTTAAGAGAGTTTCATCTCTCTAATTGTTAATAGTTACACCTGCAAAGTTAAATATTTATTTTATTCTAACAAGATAATTACACCTCATATTAATGCGCATTTAGTTTATAAACCCAATTAAGTATAAATTAGCTATTAGCGGCTCAGTATATTTTACTTTATTGTTTAACAGATTAATAAAATTCAAAATATATGTATAGCAAACTATATCAAGTTGTATATATAACTATATCAAGTTGTATATATAATGGTGTTACACTATAACGAACATTTGTGCTTAATATACTTGTTCTATTAGGGCAACAAAACAAGAAGAAAGCTCGCAATATATATCAAACCAATGCCACATTTATTGTTGCTTTCACAGAACAACTGTTGTTTATAGTCAAGAAATAAGTAGAAATTAGCTGTTTTACCAATTATCTTTGTATAAGGTTTGGTTTTCACAAAATAAAGGTTTATATTTGCAATCAGTTATTAGTATTCAGTATTCATATTTTAATACACAACAATATTATGGCAGTAAATTATAAAGACTTAGGTCTCGTGAACACACGCGAGATGTTCAAGAGAGCCATTAATGGTGGTTGGGCTGTGCCCGCATTTAACTTTAACAACTTGGAGCAACTTCAGGCTATTATTACAGCTTGCTCAGAAACAAAGTCTCCTGTTATTATTCAGGTATCAAAGGGAGCACGCAAGTATGCTAACCAAACTTTGCTTCGTTACTTGGCAGAAGGTGCTGTTGAGTATGCAAAAGAGTTAGGTTGCCACCACCCAGAAATTGTACTTCACCTTGACCACGGTGATAGCTTTGAATTGTGTAAGAGCTGTGTAGATACAGGTTTCTCTTCTGTAATGATTGATGGTTCTTCACTTCCTTACGAAGAGAACATTGCATTAACTAAAAAGGTTGTAGAGTATGCACATCAGTTCGATGTAACTGTAGAAGGTGAGCTTGGCGTATTAGCTGGTGTGGAAGACGATGTTGTGGCTGAAGAGTCTCATTACACACGTCCAGAAGAAGTAGTTGATTTTGCAACACGTACTGGTTGCGACTCGTTGGCTATTTCTATTGGTACTTCTCACGGTGCTTATAAGTTTAAACCAGAACAATGTACACGCGATCCGAAGACTGGTCGTTTACTTCCTCCTCCATTGGCATTCGATGTATTACAGGCAGTAGAGAAGCAACTTCCTGGTTTCCCAATCGTACTTCACGGTTCTTCTTCAGTTCCTCAGAAGTATGTTGATATTATTAACAAGTATGGTGGTGCTCTGCCTAACGCTGTTGGTATTCCTGAAGAACAACTCCGTAAAGCTACAAAGAGTGCTGTATGTAAAATTAATATCGACTCAGACTCTCGTCTTGCATTCACTGCTGGTGTTCGCGAAACACTTGCTTTGCACCCAGAATACTTCGACCCACGTCAGTACTGTGGTAAGGCTCGTGAGTACATGATTGAACTTTACACTGAAAAGATTAAAGATGTACTTGGTTCAGACAACAAGTTGGCTAACCTTGACTAATATTCTTAGATAGTTAAAGATATAGGCGGATTCCCATTAGTGGGTTTCCGCTTTTCTGTTCTATCGCTTTCGTTTTATTATTTCAAAATAAAAAAACTGTTGTCCTTATAAAACTTTGATGCAATCAATATATGTATTTTTCTAAAGACAATATGAACAAACTGTATTGTTCCTATTTTAACAACAACGCAATATGCACACCATAACCATATTTCTAACAACCATTGTAGCATTAGTATTTTTATTTATTATGTATATCGAAACCTTCGTTACTACTTCTCGTTGCACAGCAAAACTATATAGCGGAGCTTCTATTCTATATCATATTTTATTCTGATACCTCTTTTCACCTTTTCTCATTGTAAGCTATATAAACAGAAACACACTATGTTATATCTTCATATTCTACAAACTAAAAAACGCATTATTATATTTGCACTGTTGCTTGTGCTCTCAGCTTTTATAATCTATCTTTTGTTGCCTCCTACAACAAAAGCTATAAACCAATCGGCATTAGTGGTAGAACAACAAGCTTATTACCAACTGGAAATAAATGGCAAACCTACATTCTTTTTCACCAACTACACTCCCACGAAATTGATAGGTGGGGCAATGCAAGCCGACTCTGTACGACCACGAAAAACACGCACACACGCTTATTGGGTAAATAGTTTATCGCTCCCCTTTACTTGCTTTGGACGTGTGGTTACAAAATGGAGTAATCGCCCTTCTACAATATTAAGTTTCAGTAGTTTTGCTTTACACCAGTTAATAGCGAACGAACTAAAAAGAACCGACGATGAATTAGCCGATTTACAAACACAATATAACGAACTTTCCTACTATATGCGTGTGCACAACGTTCAAGATTATGGCTACAATAAAGTGGCTGCTTACCATTGGCACATTCAGCAACAACGCGATTCGTTACAAACAGTAATCAATGCTTTAGAAAACATTCCACGCAAAGCTCATCTACGTGTAAAACAAATCAATAGATATATAGCGCTCTATGGTAAACACAATAGCAAACGTATAATGTGTAATAGAATTGCTATTTATGCCGCCGACTCCAGTTTATTGCTGCAAACGCAAACAAAATCTACACCACATAACGAATCGGCTGTGCTATCGGTTGAAACGGCTAAAACAAAATTGTTGCATTGGTCCAATACTTCTATCAACCAACCACTGCAAAAAGGTATGCCCTACAAACAAGGCTATTATGTGGGCGAAACTAAAAACTCTGTTCCTAATGGATATGGGCAACACCACGGTAATAACGGTAGCTTTTACGATGGTCATTGGCTTAATGGTAACCCCGACGGATTTGGTTTCTACATTGCTCCGCACGAATATTTACAAGTGGGAGAATGGAAAGATGGAATGTTTAAAGGCGAACGTATGAACCATAATAGCGAACGTATTTACGGCATAGACCTGTCTAAACATCAACATGAAAAAGGAACAAAACACTATAACATAGAATGGGCAAAACTCAAAATTACGGATTTAGGGAAAATAAGTACAAAACAAATAACAGGACAAGTAAACTATCCTATTGCTTTCGTATACATTAAGTCTACTGAAGGACGCACAGTACTAAACCCTTACTATAGAAACGACTATCTGCAGGCACACAAACACGGCATACGTGTTGGAACCTATCATTTCTTTTCTACAACATCATCAGGCACAGAACAAGCTCGATATTTTCTACAACATAGCCTTTTTACAAAAGGAGACTTGCCTGCAGTGCTTGATGTAGAACCATCCGACGAACAAATAGCAAAAATGGGCGGACCTGCAGTAATGTTTCAACATATTCGCAATTGGCTCAAAACGGTTTATAGCGCAACTAAGATACGTCCTATTCTTTACATCAGTCAAATGTTTACCAAACGCTATCTGCCAATGGCTATCGACATACAAGGCGAATACTCTGTTTGGATTGCTCGCTATGGAGAATATAAACCAGAATTAAAGCTTACCTACTGGCAACTCTCGCCCGATGGAAAAGTAAGAGGTATTCACGGCGATGTAGATATAAATGTTTTCAACGGATACCGTAACCAATACGAAACATTTCTACAAAAGCACTCATTCTCTTCCACGCCCACCCAAAAACCATAAGTGTATGTGCAAATAGCAATTTCTGTAACTTACTAAAGATGGACAAGAATTGCTATTTATTGTGTCCGATACTTATAAATCACCAAAGGAAAATCTCTATTGACAATCAAAAGGTAAAGTCTGCCACCTTCTTTGGCACCAACGAACGTGTCTACTTCATAAAGACTAGTAATGGCATCACCGTTAACTTCGACGCAGTCCCTACTGATATTGATTATATCGTTGAGTTGACGTTGGGATAGAGGACTTCTTAGTTTACCAGCTTACAAATATAAACCCACAGCAACAGGATGGTTGTTGTGGGTTCCTTTATATACAAGTAGGATTTTCCTCTTCAAATATATCCTACGCTGATTATCAGCAATTTACATCCTTATATAACAAAATATTCCCTCAAAATGAGTAGTATTGATTAGAAACTATCTTGAATGTTATCATCCCTTGCACATTAATCTTGATACTGCTCGTTAAATAGTTTATGATAGGTTCTCGTTTGTTCTACACAATTACCAGCATTATTTAGCTCTCTATAAAAGTCTTTTTTAGTTATTTCTAATTCTATACGCTTTATAACTATAGCTTTTTTACAAAGAACCTCATAACAGGGGCTGAAGGTATGTGTCCCATCTTTCCAATATTCGTTTACAAATGAATCAATTCCATCTTCACCACAAAAGCGTAAAGCATCAAGTATATTATCAAGTTTATTCATATCTCCTCGGAAGAAAACCTCTTCAGGGGCTACTTCATAAATATAGCCTCCATACTTAGAGAAGAAAATCAAAGCATGATACAATGAATTAAAAAGGAATAAGCACTCTTTACGAGCTTTTACTATACATCTTTTCTCATCAAGTTTTTTCTCGAGCACTCCTTTGATTTCATTATTTAATGCTTGAAAATAATCAGTGTTTGGTAGTATTGCGTTCCCTACATCATAAAGTCTCTTATCAACTCTGTATAACTTCATTTTATTTTAATATTTTTTGAATCTAAATTTATTATCTCATCTTAGAAAAATCTATCTTATTAAATTCTACTCCAGTAAGCTCTTCAAACATTGATATAGCAAATGTGTCCATCATACCAGAGATATAATTTATTGAATTCTCTCTTAGCCCAACATCTCGTCTATAATTTGGTGGCAATAACATTCCATCTTTATTCTTTTTAGAATCACTATAAATGTTATAAAGAGTATTAATTATGACCTCTCCTTTCTTTTCGTATTCTTGTATATCAGTATCACGTGTAGAACATACAAAAACGCTCTTTTTAAGCAAGTTCAACAACCTTCTATATTTATTTAATGATAACTCAAATGCACCTTCTTTTGTCCCATGTAACTTAGCTTCTTCTTTTGAAACTTCACCTAATATTATATCATGTACAAATTCATTTGTAAGTAGAGAAGTTAACTTTACTCTAAAAATCTTAGAATACTCCTGAATATTTGTACTATAATGACTTTTCTTATTTGCATACTCTTTTGCATTCTCCACAATATCTTTAAACAATTCAGAAGGAAGTCTCTCCATTTCCTTTTCCTCAACTTTTGAGGGACAATGCCATAAAAATGACATTAAACATTTAGAACTATTATTCTTATTTTTCATTTCTCCCTCTTTTAGTAAGAACAATATTTCATCAACATTAAACTTCCTTAAGGACAAGCCATCTTCTAAATCATGAACAGCGTATGCAATATCATCAGCTATCTCAATAATCTGAACATCTAAAGTTCGCTGTTGACTTAAACCGTTTTTTTCTCTCACATTATTGAGAAATTTATAATCTTCTTCATACATAATTTTTTCTTGCTTTGCATGCTCAGAAATTATATACTTATTGATTGCTAATAATGTTCGATACGTCAGATTTAACCCTTGCCACTCTGGATCTTTTATTTCAAGCTTTCTTAAAACACGATAATTTTGGGCATTCCCTTCAAAACGCATCCCTGAATTCTTTGCTATGTCATTCAATACCCTCTCTCCTTTGTGTCCAAAAGCTGGATGTCCAATATCATGTGCAAGTGCAGCTGCTTCTAAAACACAAATATCATCTTTATACATTCCCTTACACTTATCCTCACATGTTTCAGATAATAGAGCAGCTATACTTCTTGCGATTTGAGCAACCTCTAAACTATGTGTTAATCTATTTCTGTAAAATGCATCTGATTTAATGCCCATTATTTGCATTTTCCCTTGCAACCTCCTAAAAGATGGGGAGTACAATATTCTTGCATAATCCCTGTGATATTCATCTCTCTTAGAATATCCATCAGAGCCATGCTCTCTCTCTTTTAATTCGTCTTTGTTTATTAAGCTATACTGACGAATGATTTCTTCAATTTGGTCATCATTTAAATTAAGTTTCTTCATCTTATATATATTAATTTACAATATTTAAAACACTTCATACATAGATTAAAATACTCTTTTACTAATCATGTTGCTGATAATATTTTAAATAATCAAAAACTATCAAAAAATTTAAGATTATTTTCTTCCCTGCACTCTTTCATAGATAAGCTTTTAGTTACACTTTCCCATAGATACAGTAATTCGTTGCAAATATAATATAAAATACTCATTTTAATAATAAATAAAAAAAAATTTTTTATATAAACCAAGATTTTTTTAATTATACTTTATGGGATTAATAGCATTTATATATAACTTTGTTTTGTTTTTAAGTTGCTGTCACTTTTAACATTTCGCATAAACAACAGATTATAAACTACTTATGGTGTATATGCGAGTGACAGTAGTGACAGCAACTTTGAAAACTCATTCAGATAGCAACTAACAACTCAAGCTGGACTGACCAGACTGTACCACGTTGCTACGTACTGCAACCAAATACTCTGTGCCATGCGAAGAATGCTTACTATGGAGATTCGGGATATTTGCAAGGACACGACCGAAATGAGAAAGACTTGTTAGGTTCAGCTGACTGCCATACCGCTGACGAAGTAGGCTAAAAATGGAAGCTGCAGTCATATAAGCACCCTTGGTCAAGTCTTTAGGAATAGAGAAACTATCTAAAAAGAGAACTTCGGCAGGGGTACGTTGTTGATATTGCACGTTATTCTCCATAATATCTTGGGTATCAGCCTCATCAAACCAATATCGCCTACCGTTATCCAGTTCGGCAACAGCCTGTGCGTAGAGCTGTTCATAGTCTATGTGTTCGGGCAAACGAATAGGCCCTGTTAGTGTAACTGCTATAAAACGACGGCAACCACTGGGATCGCTAAAAACATCTGAAACGTTTGCCGTGGCAATGAAAGAGGCAATGCGTGGCAATGTAACTTGTTGCTGGCAATAAGGCTGACGGATTTTTATGTTTGCAAGCTGCATAACATTCTTTAAAAATCCGTCTTGCGTCTTTGCTGACAGCGTATTGAACTCATCAATATTAATCAGTAACGACTGTGTCATTGCGCGCAATGTATTCTGCTTCTCACTAATGATTAGATTATCGTTATATCCCCATTGCAACGCCTCTGGTAGAAGACGTTTACAGAAAGTAGACTTCCGATAGCCTTGTCGGGAGATGAGCAACGGTGCCACACTGTTACCATGTGAGATATTCAGCCCCATCCATTGTGCCACCATTGCAAGAAACCACGTGTGAAACCATTCTGCCCACCGTGTGTTGTCATTAGGTACACAAGCTGCCAGCATTTCAATATGATTCTTTCCGTTCCATCGTCCTCGCAATCCTTCGAGGAAAATATCCACAGGATTAAAAGCCTTAACAAAATCCGACTCCATATATCGTCGGATATCTTTGTCCCACGCATCAATCCCATCAAGACGCGCCTTAATAGCAATAGTATTGCGCATTCGTTCATCTACAGCCACAAAAGGTTCGTTACTCCCAGCCTTGCGAGCTTCTGTACACCCTAAGGCGGTATTAAATCTCATTTCATACTTCCGCTCAAGATAGTTGAGCAACCGACGAGTAATGTCGTTTTTAAGTCTTTCCGACTGTCTGTTTCGCTGATTTTCAGCTTTAATGTTTTTAAGGTTCTTACTTTTCATAAATGATTGTTTTAAGTTGATGAATAGATAAATTATTTGTGAGAAAGGAAATAAGCAAAACTGTTGCTATGTCTTTTCCTGCCCAATCCGTTTGTCATTTCTCATATAAAAATGAAATTGCGCATAACGCACTGCCCTATTTGTGGGCATATTTAAAAAATCTGTACACATGAATAAAAAGATTTAAGAAAACAAATTCAAGAAGGAAGATGCCGTTAGTTTGTAGGAAATCATACTAAGCGTATCATAGCTCTTCCTTATTTTCGCTTGCAAAGATACAAAACAGAGATACCCCTTGTCAAGTTTTTCACGAATTATTTTTATTTTGCTGTCACTCCTATCACCCTCTCATCAATCCTAACGTACTGACGAACAAGCTCCTACGGTAAATGTTAAAAATGACAGCAACCAGTTTTCAAACTTAGTGTAGTAAATATAATAATGCAACAGGGATACTACTCTCCTTATATGTCTGTAAGCACTCAGCGAATTAAAGAACTACAGAACAACAAGATTAACCATTTTCCTGACGATAGGAAAATGGTATAAAAAGGGGAGATGGAGAAAATATTTTTTATTTGCATCTGATAGTATAACTACCTAATTATAGCATTATGTCATATTAAAATAATTATTTTTGTGCTCAAGATAAGTCTGCCATAGTGTATCATAGAATCCCCAACCACAGTCAGTAGCATTAAGCATCTGTTCAATACGTGCATAGAAGAGAGGGAGGAGCTTATACTTGCTTATATGCCCCATAGCTTTTTTAAAATTACCCTCGAGCGTTACGTAATATTGTTCCCACATGTCACCATAAGTCATAGTGTATTCACAGCCATTCTCAATATAATACAGCATGAGATCAGCCAGAAAGTAAGGGTCGGGCTTCATCTTCTTAAAATCAGAGATAGCTTTCTGGCAAGCAGCGAATGATGGCTTTTCTGAGAACCCACATACTGGAAAGAACTCTTTACGAATAATTTGCTTAAATCGCTCACACTCATCTACACTATTCGGCTCAACATAATAATCTAAATATGGTCTTGCCTCTTTACAATTGTCATAAATCTCCATAATGAGTTTAATAACATTTTCTTTTGACAATAATTCCAGCTTATTCCTTAATTGGACTTTTCCCATGACGCTATATATTAATTTTAATATGAATACCAATGGTTACAAGAAGGTTTTTGAAAAGATAAGCATGCGCAATAAGTATCACTTAAAAACAACTATAAGTCAATATGTATAGTGTATGTTTTTCCTTCTTCGCCATCAACAATACATTCCCCATTAGAGTCTAACGCTTTTGGTGTAATATGGTCATCATCAAGATAGCCATCATTAGGAAAATTAATCTGAACAACCACACCATTTTCAACCTCAACATCCAATGTATATGTTGCACTATAACACGTATGAGGATCATAATAATCTACCGTAGCAGAATAGGTCCCGTCTTCAAATTCATCTTCATAAGAATCCTCATCAACAATGTCATCAGAATACCCAGACTCAATTGGAGAATAAGAATCTTCTCCAGAAAAATCATCTGCTTCAAAGCCTGTTTGTTCTGAGCTGATATGATTAGCAGTCTCCTCCGATTTACTTCTTGAGGAGCATGCTGCAAAGACCATAGTTATTAAAAAGACAAATATAGATTCTTTCATCAACACATAATTTTGAGAATAACTCTCTTCAACATCATACAAGGTTCAGTTTATGGATAAAAGACAAGAGCATGTTTCTACTCACAATCAATAATATATCCACTTTAAAAGAACTATCATTGAATTTTATCCGTTATTGCTTTCATTTTGTCATAGGCCTCAACAAGTGCAGTAACAATCTCTTCTGTCTTATTTCCATCTATAATAGGAAGATGCAGATAAGTTCGATTTCCACAATTCTCATCTAATTTTATATAGTTGGGAAATGACTTCCGAACATCATCCTTATATGGATACCAGTATTTTTTATTCCACGTCGTTATATAAATATGAAACTTACCACAACCTCCTTTTTCTGTAGCTTCAAAACTTGACTCAATACCTATACGATTGGCGTTGTCATGAAAGGAAACACCAAGGTCCCATCCTTTCCATACCCACCAATCTACCTTGGTCCTTTCTTCTACTCTCTCCTTAAGAGAAGCTATTTGTTCCACCTGTTGTGAACGAATACCTTCTTGGAATTCATTGTAGCGATTAATAAGCCCCTCGATGCTTTCTTTATTCTGTATGAAAAATTCAAATTCTCTTTTATTATTTACATTGTTCATCTTATCAATTGTTTTCATAAAATCAAGCATATAAGTAAAATATTTCTGGTCGCAGGACATCATATAATTACCCAATTCTTTATTGACTTCTGCAAACAGATCTTTATAAAGAATCGGACGAAAACCATTTTGAGTCATCCAATTCTTACTTTTGGAATCTAATAGAGGAAAGACTGACAAGACTATCAATATTTTTTGTTTTTTTTCTGAATAGTTTTTACGAATGTGATTGGCGTATATATCCAATGGATTATATAAGTCAGCTGTTGTCTTATTTTCTATCGCAATGATAAACTCCTCCGATTTTACAATAATGTCAATTCTCTTATCTCCTGCATATTCTTCCGTAACACATTCTACTTTGTTGTAGAACGGTAACGTCTCACCTTGCCCTGAGGCACGCCACAATGCTAATAGCCATAAATCATGCAATCCATGCCCTGCAAAAGGATTAAGATAAAACTGCAAGATTCTACTACATACCTCTTCAAACCTACTACCAGGATATTTGCAAATATCCATGAAGGTGGGGCGTATGTCTTGTTTAGGCAACTGTTCAAACTGACATAATAAATCTTTACATGTCTTTATCTCCATAATACTTATAATCAGTAAATCTTTCGCTCATTGTTAATTCTGCAAAAGTAGTAAAAAAAACATCATATAACGTGATAATTTGATATTTTTCTCTACGAGGTAAACTACAATGCTAAATGTTAAAAATGACAGCAACCAGTTTTCAAACTTAGTGTAGTAGATAAGAAATTTACTGAAAAGAGTAAATAACATTTTCACATTCACATCAAGCATTATATTGGCTGTATAATACAAACATTGGCTGGCTCTCTGTGAGTGCCAGCCAGTATGCATAGTCGTGGGGAGATTGGTTGTATTCTTCAAGAGACTTAATAATCTATTATCAAAGTCCACTCAAATAATCATATTCCTTCTTATATCGTTCAATACGTGCATAATCCTTCTTTGCTGGATTGGGAATACGAGAAAGGTCCATATTGTGAGTAAGGTCGTGCATCTTTACGGCAGTTGCAAGGGCATTGCTTTTAATTCGCTGAATATATGTTTCCCTATCAGGCGCAAGGTGATGATTGAGCAAATGTAAAGCATCGGCAAGTTCAAGTCTATCAGTATCTGATAAGGGAGTTCTTAATTTCGCATCTAACAAGTTAAGCACTTCTTCAACAGAATGTGGAGTATCTTCACTTGCATCGTGTAGATAACCCACAACCTGCTCTTTCCAAGTACTTCCCATTTTGGCAACAGTTGTAAGATGACCTGTGAAGTAATCAACTCCAGCTTTATCCACTTGCCCTTTGTGTAGCTCGCAAGCTAATACGGCAGCGCATTGTACGATGTCTTTTTCCTTGTTGACTAACATAGTTAAAATTGAGTTTATATGTAACAAAAATCTCTACAAGTCTACTCTGAGTGATTCTATCATAGCACAAAGATACTTCTTTTTATGAATAACCCGTTGGCGGAATTAATCAATAGATAAAATATCAGAAATATGAATGTAAAAAAGTTGCACATGTCGCTAAAAATCAGTAACTTTATGATAATCAACAATACTGTTATCTGCTTTAACTCTATCATATAGAAGCAAAAATCATCACAACATACTCCTTTCCAAAGCATCTATATCTCTTTCTACAGAATAAGAAAACACACTCTACCCTACCAAATATAAAAAAGGTTCGAAACAGAAATGCTTCGAACCTTTTTTATTTGGGAATGTTGCAAAAACAATCTACTAATCTTTCTTAGCAGATACCACTCTTCTTTCTTTAATACGAGCAGCCTTACCTGTAAGTTTACGTAAGTAGTAGAGTTTTGCACGACGTACCTTACCATATTTGTTCACCTCGATAGAATCGATATTAGGTGATTCCATAGGGAATATACGCTCAACACCTACAGTGCCAGACATTTTGCGAACAGTGAAACGTTTCTTTTCGCCTTCACCATTAATCTTAATAACAACACCGCGGTAAAGCTGAATACGCTGCTTATTACCCTCGACGATTTTGTAAGCGACTGTTACAGTATCTCCAGCTCTAAACTTTGGATGCTGTTTGCCGGTTGCAAATGCTTCTTCAGCAACTTTAATTAAATCCATTTTATTTATTAATTAAATATTGTTTGTCGTTCCAATACAACATAGCTCATGACTCTTCCACTGCCAGCGGTTATACCGAAAAGCGCTGCAAAGTTACTATAAATTATTCGATAAACGAGAAAAATCTTCTTACTCGTAAACTTTCTTTAACTATATTTTACTCTTACAGAATTAAAACAGATAGACATAAGTCGGCTAACCAACAAGTTTTTACTAACTTTGCAGTAAGCTAAAAGAGTAGAATATGGATAAAAAGATGTTTTTAGTAAGCAGTATGACTGCAGTTTTAACCTATACACCTTGTGCAGCACAACAGGGGAAATACCAACTAAAGAGTGTACAACGTAGCAGAATATTGATTGATGCACGCTACGATAACGAGAAAGACCCAAAAGCAGTAAGCTTCTTAGCACCCTATAAGCACGTTGTAGACAGTATTATGAGCCCAGTGGTAGCACAAGCTGACCATTATATGACAGCACACCGACCAGAGAGCGACTTATCGGACTTACTTGCAGATATATTGGTTTGGGCAGCGAAAGGTTATAATGAGAAAGTAGATTTTGGTGTTTACAATATGGGAGGCATTCGTGCTGCACTACCAAAAGGAAATGTTACTATAGGCGACGTAAACGATATTGCGCCATTCGAGAATAAAATATGCTTCTTAACGCTCACTGGTGATAAAGTATTGGAACTGTTTCGACAGATTGCACACACTGGAGGAGAAGGCGTTAGTAAAGGAGTTTGTTTAAAATTAAGTAAAAACAACACACTACTATACGCTTCCTTAAATGGTAAACAGATTGATCCAAAGGCAGAATATCGTATTGCTACAATAGATTACTTAGCACAAGGCAACGATAAATTAGAGGCTTTCAAAGACAAAACAAATCTTAATTCGCCACAGGAACATTCAAACAATACGCGATATATTATTCTAAACTACTTCAAAGCTATGACGGCAGAAGGTAAGATCATAAACAGCGAGACCGAAGGGCGTATAAGCTACTCTAACACTAACGAAAATTGAGCTGCTGTAATGGCAAAGTAAATGAATAAAACAATAACAAAATAGAAAAACAATGAAAAAGAATATTTTACTAACTGCTCTCTGTATGTTTAGTATAGTTGTTTTCGCACAAACAAAACAACTTACCATTTTGCACACTAACGATACGCATAGCCAAATAATGCCTTTCAACACTACGCTTGCCGATACGCTGCGCGCTGGACGTGCAGGCTTTGAACGACGCATAGCAATGTTGAAAGAAGAAAGAGCTAAAGATCCAGGCTTATTACTATTCGATAGTGGAGACTTTTGTCAAGGTTCGCCTTATTTCACCTTATTTAAAGGCGATGTAGAAGTAGGATTAATGAATTTAATGCACTATGATGCAGGAACTATAGGTAACCACGAGTTCGACTTTGGACTCGATAACATGATACGAATGTTTAAAGCCTTAAACTATCCTATAGTATGTGCAAACTACGACTTTGCAGGCACCGAATTGGAGAAGATTGTGAAACCATACATTATATTAAAGCGTAAAGGTCTTAAAATCGGTGTGTTTGGTTTAGCTCCAAAATTAGATGGCTTGGTTGTTAAAGCAAACTACGGTCCATTGAAATATCTCGATCCAATAGAATGTGCACAAAAATGTGTAGACGAATTGCAGAAAAAGAAATGCGATTTAATATTGTGCATATCACATTTGGGCATAAATATAGAAGGCATTAGCGATGAAGAAGTTGTTGCTGGTACACACGGAATTGACCTTATATTAGGTGGTCATTCGCATACATTCTTAAAAAACTTGGTTTATATAAAAGATTTAGACAATAAAGAGGTGGGTATTGACCAAAACGGAAAGTCGGGAATTTACGTTGGGAAAATAGTATTAAACCTTGAAAAGAAAAAAGAGACAAAACAAAAAGAGATAAAAGCAAAATTACTTCATTAAACTATAATCCATTTATTTACTTCAATAATATTACTCTATAATATTTGTTTTTCTGTTGTGTCGTAATTGTCTGTTTCATTTTTCACTATTCACAACACGTCTGCTATAATGTCAGTTCAACCAACCCAACAATAAAACATATTTGAGCAATTATCAATGAATAATTTGGATTAAAGTTATATTAAATCTAAAACTATTATAAACAAATAAAGGAGTTAAGATGACAAAACATCTTAGCTCCTTTATTGTTTTAGCACGTCAAATAAACTTATTCGAAATAGAACGTAAGAGCAATCATTTTAGAACGTGCTTCGTTTGCCGAATTTGTATACATCAACATACTTTTATCGCGCAATTCCTTTGCATGATTTGTATCTAAACAATTAGATAAACCATACATAAATTTCAATTCTGGACGTAATTTGAAGAAAGGAAGATAGAAATCGCACCCAACTCCTACTTCTAAATAAGCATCACCTCCCTTTAATCTAAAATAATCATCGGTCTTTCCTGACAGATTTAGCATTGGATTAATACCTAACATTAGGTATGGACGATGATTATTGAAACGTGGAGCAGCAGCAATAAGATTGAAAGCACACGAAATATAAGCAGTTTTCAAATCTTGCGTCTTTTCAATTGGCAGCCCATTAGCATTTAAATCGGTTAAATTCCTAAAAGTAATATGTCGTGTTCCAAAATACATTGCAGGTGCAATACGTAATTGAAAAGTTGTATTAAGCCTTAATTCACCTAACACTCCCACTGTAAAACCAGCGTCCCAACGGTCTTGATCTACCGAAACAAGTTTTTGCACAGGTCCTGTACCATTATCTAAATCAATCATTTGTGGACCAACATTAGTAAATTCAAGGTCTTGCAAGTGCGTACCTACCATTACACCAAAGTGAAAAGGACGTAAATCTGTATAAGGACGATTTTGTACCGCTCTATCTTGAGCAAAACTATTTACCGACAATACAGTTAATAATATTATATATAAAAGCTTTTTCATATCTATAACTATAACGTTACCATCGTCTTTTTATTGTAAAATAGGCAATTATAGCAATAGTATCGCCACTCTACCAATGTTTTTTTTATTTGTATCCTGTCTAAATATTTCAAAATCTTATCATCATTTGTAGGTATTACGAAAATATTCTTTACCTTTGCACCATACAAAAACAGGGGAGATAAATAACAACCCTATACAAAAACATTATTAAAATAATAAAAGATCAATAATTATGGCTTACGTAATTGGAAACGATTGTATCGCATGCGGTACATGTATTGATGAATGCCCAGTAGGTGCAATTTCTGAAGGCGACATTTACAAAATTAACGCTGATGCCTGCACAGAGTGTGGTTCATGCGCTAGTGTTTGCCCAAGTGAAGCAATTAGCTTGGGTTAATCACAACAAATTGTTACTGATTAAATTTAGCGGACTCGAGAGAGTCCGCTTTTTTTATTCAATTAGTATTACGTTTATTTTAATACGAATTTTAAATAATTCTCAATTACATTAGAATGTGAAAACAGTGTAATAAATAATTTAAAGCATTCTTACTACTAAAAATTAAGTATTCACAAAACTCACAATCAATCAATAACAACCTTTTGACTAAATTGATTACCTACTTGGATTATGTAAACGCCTTTCGGAATAGACATCTCTGTATTCGTATTAGAAATATATCCAGAATAGAATATATGCCCGTCTAAAGTATAAATAAATACAGAATCACCAGGCATTGCTTTTATTGAAATCTGCCTATGCGTTGTTTCAATTGAGATATTGCTTTTCTGAATATCATTAACAATAGTCGTAGGGATATCTAAATTAATTACATTAGATAATGCAGATTCGCCAACATCATATACTGCTGATACTTGAAAACTATGTAATCCAATAGGAACATTGCTTTGTTCAAACATCGAAATTCCAGCTGTATTTCCTATTTTATTCTTATCCATATATATATTGTAAGCAATAATATCAATTGGAGCCATTTCATACTCTATATCATCTATCATCAAAGCATAACTATCTGTTGCTATTGAATGAATAGCAAAGTAACGTGTACCCTTCGGTAAAGCCATTTGGAATTGCGTCCAATCTTTAAGTGGCTTGTCAATGGTTGTTAAAAGGACAAAATGCGCTGTATCTTTGTCTGTTACAGAATAACGAATTTCAAATTTCTCAGGATATTGAATATCTATATTTTTAGCTTTGAAACTAATAGTTTGTGCTTCTCCAGATAATTTTGGAGATATTAGCCAATCATCGTTATGTCCTTTTCGTGTAGATGAAGATTGTGCTGACATAGCTATCAGGAATTGTTTGCCACTTGCTGGTTTAAATTGAGGATACTCATCAACATTCACTCCCAGTTCTTCTGGATTAAACACCATAAAAGCCATAGGTTCCGTTTTGTGCTTAAATTCTAAACCTCTAATTCCATACGTTGTTCCTTCATCACCATCTAAAGTAGTCCAAAATCCATATTTATCTGTTAACCAAGGTTCATAATTTTCAAAATCTTCTTCTTTTTTTCCTCCTTCGGCTTCTATTGGTTTTGTCCACCATAGGTGTGCTTTATTTGTACTTAAGAGCTGGCCATTAAGGTTAACGACTCGAGGAAAATTAGGAAACTTCACTTTCATCGTACCCACAATAGTGGTATTATCTGTTAAATCTTGATCGTTAGAATAACTTACCACAGCATATATATGTAGCGTTTCTGGATCAGTAATCTTCGGTTCGTAATAGAAAAATTCCATACTACCGAGATTTACAGGTAAATCAAAACATTCATGTTCATCGTATTTTTCTCCTTCGACATAAAGAGTAGCAACCATTCCTTTTGTTGGCTGACTGCCCATATTAGTTACTTTTACTCCTATCATTGTTTCTTTCCCTACCCTAGCCTCCGATACTAATCTCAATTCGGCTTTTACATTATATTCGAGATAATTAATAACATTAATATCATCTATATAAACAGGTATAGCTGTATTGTAACTTTCTGCTAAGAATTTTAATATTACATAATCATCATTCTTAAACTTATCCAACAAAAGAACTTTTTTCTTCCATTCCTTTGTTTCACCAACAGCGGCATAATTATAAATAGCTAAAGTATCGGTTCTCTGTGGAGATGTTGCAATTACTTTCAACTTTATTTTATGTCCAGGATAACAAAAGTATGTAAACATTAAAGCTGGATTTCTAACATTACGTACATCTATTTTACCTGTATTAAAGGAGGCACTATCTCCCTTTCGTTTTGGTAAATATTCTAGGCAACCATATTCATCATCATAACTATGCGTTGTAGAAAACACGAATCCATTTTCTCCATTTTGTTCACCCCAAAAGAAATGTTCCTCGGTAGGTTTCCCCATAGCAAAGGATTCATGGAATGGTATTGTATAAGAATCTCCAATTACAATAGGATTAGATTGGGATATTAAACTTTCTCCTCCTGCTGTTACTGCAGAAACTCCATAACAAAGTAGTTTTTGTGCCCCCTTTAATTCTATGTTTTTATCAATAAATTCAGAATGCTTAATACCCTTTTCCAAAATTACACCTTCTTTAGTATACACATTATAACTCAACGTTGAAGCATCGAAATATCCATTGTGTGCACCTTCGGTAGGAGTTTTCCAGGCTAATGTTATTCTATTATCAGATTCTTTTAGAATAATATCTTTTGGAGGTGCAGGAATATCTATACCTACAAAAGTTTCCTTTACGGCAGCTAGTCCTTTTCCTACATTATTATAAGCAATTATTGAATATTGATTAATTCCTTGAGTAGGAGAATTATCTGTATAATGGAGTTGTACATTTGGACTAGGATTTTCGAATGTAGTTATAAGCTTTGCATTCCTGTATATTTCTACTTTGGTAAGCGATTCTATACGTGAACCATCATAAGCTTTCGTAGGAGTTGTAAAAGAAATATCTGTAGTTAAAGTCCCTTGTTGTCCTGGCTTTATATCAATTATAGAAGTTGCTGCAGGAGCTGCAAGAAGTGCTTTCTCTGAAATAGAAATATCATCAATAAATAAATAGTATTGATCTGCTTTACTCATAGCATGTACACCTATTCTATAATCTCCATCTTCCTTTACAGTAAATTCTGTTTCATTATTTTGAAATGAATCTACTGCGGTTTCTATACGTGGAACTATTATTTTATAGTTTTCTGTATCAATTTCTGTTCCTATCCCAACTTCAAAAGTTTCAGTATAGCTCCAAAATCCTGCGCGATATTTAAAATTGAGCATATAAGCGTGCTTATTATCGAGCTTGATATTAGGCGATAAAAGCCAATCGTCAGCTGCAAGTGTTTTACTATTGTTATATCGCGCTGCTTTCACACGACTATCATAAGTCCAAGTACACTCATCATTATTTTTATTAACCACCATAAATGTTTCGAATGCTGCCTTATCGTCGAAATTCTGTACATATCGTGAATTATTTTCTGTATCTGTTTTGGTCAGAACTTTACGATTTGTTTTAACAGACATTACTGTTGGCAATTTTGTTTTAACTGCATTCTGCATAGTAATACGCTGTTGCGCAGATAGCAAAGAAGTCTGCAAAATACAGAGATATACTGTTGTAAATACAAATAACTTATATTGTTTCATAACACATCTCCCTATAATTGTTTATTTAATAAAGGTTTTTCGTATAACACTATTTGGCATCACTTCTATAACAATACCAGAATAGTTAGCTGGTGCAATTTGTCCATCAAGCTTATATTTAGCTATTGGTTTTGTTTTCTCTGTCGTTACATTTATGTTCGTTGGTATACCACAGAAAGATGTAAACTCTTTAAAAACATTATCTGTTTTATACTTCTCAATAGATGTTTCTGGAACATAAAGTGTACATTTCGATTTATCAACACCATAGAAAGGATAAATGCCACATATTGGTGGATTATCAGAATAACAGTATAAGTTTCTCATTGCCTTACAAGAATAAAAGGCATAGTCGCCTATATTAGTTACAGTAGAGGGTAATGAGACTCTAACTAATAATTTATTGTTTGCACAAAAACTAGCAGGTATAATGGTTGTTCCTTCTGGAATTGAAATGGCTGTTAGTTTAGGACAATCAGAAAAACTTCCTTCCCCAAAAGTTGTAAGTGTAGTTGGTAATTCTATGTTTTCTAAAGATTTACAACCTGCGAAAGACCAATTGCCAAGTGATGTAATTCCATTAGACATCACTATTTTTGAGAGATTTGCACAAGAACCAAATGCACTATTTCCAATTGTTTCTACTTTAGAGGGTAAATACAACTCTGTAAGTTTTGAACAATTAAAGAAACCACATTTCTTTATATCCTTTAAAGTAGATGGCAAAACAACTTCAGTAAGTCCTGTACTTAGATGAAAAGCATATTCGCCAACAACAATAACTGTCTGAGGTATTTCATAAGTTCCTTTTTTATACAGTGGGTAACGTAAAATTTCTGTCATCGATTTGTTGAAAAGTACTCCATCTACCGATTTATAATTTGGATTATCATCTGCCACATTGATATTTTCCAACCGTGTACAATAATTAAAAGCACTTGCAGATATTGAAGTTACCGATGCTGGAATTTCTATTAAGGAAATCTTTTTACAGAAAGTGTATTTACAACCGATTATTACTCAATATTTTATAGATAATAAGTCAGAAATATGGTTGTTATTTTTAATTGCACATTCTAAAAGGTGAAGATTTAACGCTTTTATTGATTATTAACTCAAAAAGGACATCAACTTGGGTCGTTTCTTCTCTTTTCCTTGCTATTCGTTTCCGATATTCCACTTTTGTTTTGGTCTATCTCATATGTACTGCAAAGGTATTGATTTTTGTTTGATATTGCTCCTTGCTTGCTCCTTGTCGTAGATTAATTTTCACACAGGAATTTTTGTTCTCTTTCTATAGGGGCTTGAAACAATCCATTTATTGGAAACAATTAAAGACGGAGCTGGTTTGCCCCAGTGCTTTTTAAGAAACAGGGCAATTATTTTATCTCCACAAAGGCTCTTGTTCCCAATTATGAGGAAAGCCTAATAAACGAGTTCTTACTGATGGGTATTTCGATAAAAGCTGCTTGAAATCTGCAACAAAAGTGTTGCCCATAGAAATGGAGTTAAGCCAATACACCACATAGCAGAGTTGCGGATAAAGTGTTTGTTCACGGAACGAGAAATCCGTAATCCATGTGTTTGGCATACGCATAGGCATCATTGGCTTGACAGGAAAGACCCGATTTGACAGTCTTGAATGATGGGCGCAGCAATTACGAAGTACGGGTCTGGGTACGGATTAAAAGGCTAAGTGATTATTTTCAGTCATTTAGCCTTTTTAATTATCTAATTTTTCCCCACATTTTCCCCACAGCTGTCTATTTATATACAGGGCAACCGCATCAAAATAACGTTAGCTTAGGAAACAAACGTAGTTTTCAACCTCCTCCTCTCCCTTATTGTCCATTTTCCTAAAAAAACCATTGGTCCAAATCGAAACTACTACCCCATAAAAATTGATTTTTTGCCCCATATAATTCAAATTTCCCTTGCGGGTAATATTTTTTAAGAAACATGATTTTTGACAACAGGCTATTATTCAGACAAATACAAAATTATGCATTTTTAAGGGGGGATATTGTAAATTGTTGAAACTTCTCATCCTTGTATCCACCCCACTTATCCCTATTAATACAAAATCGACAAGTATTGATTATCAGGTTATTGACATTTTGATGCGGTTGCCCTGATTTATATATTTTAGAAACATATTTTTCCGTAAAGTTATGTACCTTTGTCGGCAAATAAAGATATTCTCGTCAAACAAATATAAATAATATAAACATGGAAAAAAACAGAAAAAAACAAATCGTAGTTTTGAGTATAGCTTTAGTTTGCATTTTCATCTTGGTATTTTCATTGTTCCATAAATCAGCGACAAAAGATAGCGCAAATCCTCCTTTAA
>ERZ772909.617-NODE-617-length-21431-cov-6.023016_pt1 | contig 21431 bp, 16 predicted proteins | sample MGYA00511137_ERZ772909 | MGnify/ENA primary metagenome ERZ772909 (study PRJEB29015, sample SAMEA2738095) | human oral metagenome | biome: human oral; feature: human-associated habitat; material: saliva | place: China | collected 2270 ... | reverse complement strand
AGAACTCCTTCAGGGTCGGGCGGGGGCCAACCCAGAACTCGCCGTAGCGTGCATCCGCGTAGAACTCTGCGGTGTCGCGGCCAGCCAGCGGACGGAAGTACAGGGTGACCTCGTGGTTGGAGCCGTTGTCGCCGGTACCCTCTTCAACGGGCTCGAAGATCAGCACAGCGTCGGGCTCGTGGTCGATGCCCAGACCGGTCTGGTGCGCAAACGCCGAGTGGGGGCGGAAGCGGTAGTCGCAGTCGTTGGAGCGGACCTTCAGCGGGCCTGCGGGCAGGACGAGGCGCTCGCCGGGGAATGCCTTGGAAATCTTGGCGCGGCGCTCAGCGGCGTAGTCTGCCACGGGCTCGCGGGTGTAGCCGTCATCTTCGGCAGGTGCCCAGTTTGCGGCAATGAATTCGGTGAACGCAGACGCCTTAGGGGTGCTGCGGTGGTCAGTCTTCTGAGCTTCGGTGCTCTTCTCATTGTTCTCAGTCATGGGTTAATCATATCGCCTTCGCCACAGGTGGGCAGGTGTTTTAGCGCTTTTGACCATAAGAGGGGGCACGGTGGGGCAGAATATATCTTTGACTTGCGACCGGGTGCCTGATATTGCGCCGCCGATATTGGTAGGGTTGAATCAGAAGAGTAGATGACATGCCTTAAAACCCCGCTGAGGTGGCGACGAACTAGCGGGGGCGGGGAAGGAGAGAAGATGACGCAGACAGAACACCGAAATAGTGCACCGCAAAATACTGCGCAGCAGGTACCGCAGCCCGCTGAATCGGGAGCGCCTGAAAACCTGAACCGTGCCGGGCGCTACGATCTGCATATTCACTCCGCTATTTCTGACGGCACGCAGAGCCTGACCGAGCTGGTGCCGCTGATTGCTCGCGCCGGGTTGGCGGGTTTCGCGCTGACTGATCACGATACGACGGCTGGTTGGGCGCAGGCGGCTCAGCTGGCGGATGAGCACGGTCTGGATTTTCTGCCGGGTGCCGAGTTCTCCTGCCGGTACCGTTACACCGATGATGAGGGCCGCGCACGCACGAAGACTATTCACCTGCTCGCTTATGGTTTTGACCCGGTGGATTCGGAGCTTGCGCGCCGTGTGGAGGCGATTCGTGCCAGCCGTGCGGGCCGTGCGCAGGCTATTGTGGACCGCCTTGCCGCCGACTACCCGCTGACCTGGGATGACGTGTTGGCGCAAGTGGGGGAGGGGAACGCGGCGGTGGGCCGCCCCCATATTGCTGATGCGCTGGTTGCTGCTGGCGTGGTTGCTGATCGTTCTGAGGCTTTTGCGAAGCTGCTGTACACGGGTAGCCCCTACTATGTGCCGCAGCAGGCGCTGGACCCGTTGGAGGCGGTGCGTCTGGTGCGTGAGGCTGGGGGCGTGCCGGTGATTGCGCATCCGATGAGTACGATGCGTGGGCCTGCGTTGAGCCTGGAGTACCTGGGTTTGATGGTGGAGGCTGGCCTGGCGGGTGTGGAGGTGTATCACCGTGAGAATTCGGTTCAGGACCGTGCGCGTCTGCTGGAGTTCATTGAGGGTCAGCGCGCGGCGGGCCGTGAGGTGCTGGTGACGGGTTCGAGTGATTATCACGGCGCGGGTAAGCCGAACCTGCTGGGTGAGAATACGACGGATGCGGTAACGGTGGCGCGTATCCGCGAGCAGCTGGCAACCCGGTAGTAAGACCAGGAGTAAGACAAAAGAGTGTGGGGCGGGTTCCCGATTAGGAACCCGCCCCACACTCTTTTATTTTCACCTCATTGCATATTCTTTAAATCTCTACCTGAAGGTTAGGATTTTTGATACGCTGAGAACGTTCCACTCATGAGGGTGCACAAAGATTGTGCCCCCCCTATTTTGAAGGAGCTATGATGCTTCGACAATTATTCGCCCGTCCTACGAAGCGGGCCGTCCAGGCTGGCTGCGCTGTGCTCTTGGCTGGCGCCATGGTGTGCGGTAGCGTGCCGGCGTATGCCATTGGGTCGGTCAAGCCCCGTCAGGCTACACCTATCGCACAGCCAAACGAACCTGCAGTAACCTGCACTGATAGGGCTCTTTTCCGTTATATGGCAAATACGGCTCTAGCAAAGGAACTTGTATTCGACTGGGCTGAGTGTGCTGGTCTCATTACTGAATATCAAAAACACGAGTTATTTATTAAATCTCCAGTTATATCTCGCGGGCAGTTTGTGGAGTATTTGTATCGTCTGTCGGGTTCTCCTGAGGTGAAGAATCTTCCGGGGCAGTCTCCGTATGGTGATATTAAGACTGATGATCCGCGTTTTCCTGTGGTGATGTGGGCTCGTGAGCGGGGTATTACGTGGGGTTGGAGTGATGGGAATTTCCATTACGATACCCCTGCCGGCGATTCCACGATTGTGCTCATGCTGTACCGTTTGGCTGGTAAGCCGGACGTGAATGTCCCTGAATATCACAGGGAAGCATGGAACGACCCCTGGGATAAAGAATGGCCCAATATGCCTTACGGCTCAGAGCTGCATAAGGCTTATTTGTGGATTACCCAAAAGATTTCTTTAGAGAAAGAAGGATATATTGACGAATATTATAATGTTCGATTCGGAATGAATTTCAGTGCACAATCAGGGAAAAATAGCTGGTTCACCTTCGCAGAATACGATTTAGCTTTTTCGGCTTTGCGAGTCGCTGACTCTCTGGGAGCATTCGACAAGTAATCATAGTGCCCCGCATAATAAATGCGGGGCACAGCTATTTTTCGCTCTTATACGGTTATGGAGAGCTTCTTATCAGGATTTTCTTCCTCTTTAATTCCAAGATTATATGAGTAGTGATTAACTTCAATTCTGGCATACTTATATAGCGGTTTATCAACGCGTAGGATCCAGTTATTTGTCAGCAATTTTATCTGGTCACTAGTACGTTGCTTACTAGATTGATGACAGGCGTCGAAAGCATTTGCCCCGATGATGTTAAGGCGTCCGGCTCCTCCTTCAATGTAGAACCCCCATAGTGATGCAAGCGCCGTATCAAGTGAAAATTTATCCTCTGGCTTATCACTATCTTCATAGGGGTTGTCTGAGCGTACTCCTGTGAAAGTGCAGTCGCTAGCCCATGAGCTGATATACCAGTTTGCTGCCTCGTGGTTATGTGCTGGCTTTGAGACTGCGTCGTGCCAGCTGGAGGATTCACCGATACAGCCTACATAGTTATTCCGCGGCATTAGGGCGAACCATCCGTGGCCGCCATTCTCTTGAGCCGTGCATCCTTGAAAGAGGTTACGCGTTCCGGCGACATACCATCCAGCACCGGCCTTGGCAGTATATTGATCGTCGGACTGGTCCTTTTTCCGCGTTACGTAGATAGAATTTTTTTGTATAGAGCGACGGTTGTACCAGCTGGTTGACCCAAAGAATTTACATTGTGAGGCGTAGATTTCAATTCCGGCGTAGTTTTTATTTGAAAGATTGGCATCAGAGATATCTACTGTAAGGAACTTATTATCTGCACCGCCAGAATTATTGTCATCTTTGCGGCGTAACGGATGACCGACAGGTTTGCCAACCAGCAAACCTTGGCGCAAAGACTTGCGGACACGGATTTTATCGACTTTCATACCGCGGTCATGAAGCCCCAAAATCGCAACACCCATATCTACATCCCAAATTTCTAGGTTAGAGAGGGAAGGGACTGCTTCAGGGTCATTGGGCTTACCCGTAAACTCAGTATGCAGAATAACCCCTGCAACGTTGCCCAGTGGCCGACCAGCATGCATATTATCCGTAAGCTGCTGTACGTTGATATGTCCTTTCTGGGTACTTGTGCGAATCCACATGTCACGCACTCCGAAGCGCATCGGACGGTTATCTGTCACCTTCATAGATGCCCGCTCTCGATAAGTTCCCGTATGGAAAACACCGAAACATTCATCTCGATTTTTACGAACTGCATCATCAAGCTTATCTGTGGACGTCGCAATAATTCGGGTAGACATTCCATGGCCGAAAAACTCCACCTTATCGACCAAATCAATGAAGGGGTACGACACTTTGTAAATACCGGCAGGTAGCTCAATTGACCCTCCGCCGAGCCAATAGAGCCGCTCCGCCAGCATATTCAGCTGATCGGTGCAGTCTTCTACACCCGTGGGGTCTATGCAGTAATCCAGAACATTAACGTGAAGGCCGTTCTTCGCAAGATTATGGACTGTGCGTGCCCTCGCTTCGGTAGTGTACGTGAGGTATTGCAGACGCGTACGGAACTCGTCTAGCCGCTTCGTTGGATTCTCTACCCATTCCGGGGCAGGAGTCATAAACTCCTCAGGCTTATTTGCTTGCTCCGCATGGGCTGGGGAGAAAGCTGAGACTCCTGCAGCGGTTGCGGCAAGAGCTCCTCCTGCCAAAAGGGCGCGCCGTGATGGCGCATGATATTCAGACATCGATGTCTCCTAGAGGTGAGTGAATTATTCGCCCTTCATCACGATGAAGTGACGTTAGTGGGCGGCTATCTTCTGCACGTAGCACCGTGCTGCGCTGCAGAAGATACCTCTAGTGTGTATCGCTTTTTCTTCTCTTTGCAAGAAAATTTATGATTTTTACATAAATTCGTTTCAAGTTTCATGTAAATATTTCAATTTTCCTCAACATATTAATGAAGCCTATAAAATCTATTACTTTAAAGATTTTTAACATTAAATTAAAACTAAAAAGAAATACAAAGCACAATTTTGGAATCCCTTTGGCAGGAATATCGCCACAGCCTCCCCTACAGTTCAGAGTTACATCGGGCATATGCCTGACTGAAATTTACTGAGGATGGCCGAACGTATTTACCTAGCGACGTTGCGACTGTTGACGAACTGTGGTTCGATGCATGACAATTCAAGCCACTCATATACAGGCTATTGAGCTGTTGCGCATAGCTGATACTCGAAGCGCATCTAAAGCATTTATAAAGAGAAAGCACTTTAGAACAGAACACTAGGGCAACACAAAAGAGTGTGGGGCGGGTTCCTTATCGGGAACCCGCCCCACACTCTTAACACGTGCTCTTACGAACGTGCAGACAAGACAGCCTAGACGCTCTCACGCGAGGCATGATGCTGCAACACCGCACCCGCATCAACCGCATCCCGCTGAGCAGCCGCCCGCGCCGCACGAGCCTTAGCCCGCGCCTGATGCTGACGCTGACGACGCAACTCATCACGACCATCAATACGCATCTTCTTATCCACCGCATCCATCGACCAGTGACGCACAAACCGGCATGACGCACCCTCAACCGGCTGCGTAGTCTCCGTGAGCGTATCCAACACAGCCTTCAGCGCATGACGGCTCGCCGCCGTCAACGCATCACGACTCGTACCGCCACGAACACCCACCGTACGCTTCGGCGTGAACAGCACACTCGCCCCACGCGGCACACCGCGATACTCAGCGAACGACACCGGATCCACACCCAGACGCTTAGCCATCACCTCAATAGCCGGCGGATTCTGATCCACGCACACGAACTTACGACCCAGCTGAGCCGCCGCCGCACCCGTAGAACCAGAACCGGCAAAGAAATCCAACACCCAATCACCGGGGCGGGAACTCGCCGCAATCATACGACGCAACAAACCCGTAGGCTTCTGCGTGGGATAACCCGTCTTCTCCTTACCCGTCGGCGACACAATAGTATGCCACCACACGTCCGTAGGGAGCTTACCGCGAGAAGCCTTCTCCTCAGTCACCAAACCGGGAGCCATATACGGTTCACGATCAACCTCCGCAGTATTGAAATAATAGCTGCGGTGATCCTTCGCGTACACCAAAATATTGTCGTGCTTCGTCGGCCAGCGGCGCGTAGACTTCGCACCGTAGTCATAAGCCCAAATCAGCTCATTAATGAAGTTCTCACGACCAAAAATCATGTCGCACATAATCTTCACATAATGAACCTCACGCCAATCCAGGTGCAGGTACAGGGTGCCGTCCTGCGCGAGCAGACGATGCGCCTGCTCAATACGCGGCGCTAGGAACGCCCAATAATCCTCAAACGAGTCGTTATAGCTCGCTAGAGTCTGCAGGGTGCTCGAATAGCTCTTGCCCTTAAAACCGGTGCGGTCACCCTTCTCAGAAGCCTCCGCGCTCAAGGTGCGGCGCGTCTGCTTCTTACCCGTATTGAACGGCGGGTCAATATAAATCACGGTGAACGCACCATCGGGCAGCTCACGCAGATACTCCAGGTTATCTGCCTGCACCAGCAGCGACGGGCCCTGCGGATCGAAAACAGCCGAATCCGCGGGGTGTGCCTCAGCGGCAGGGGAGGGCGCGGCAGGCGCCGGGGATGCTGAAATACCCAACCCCGGCCCTAGCCTTCAGAACCAGCACGGTCAGCGCTACGGCCCTTACCGCGAGAACCCTCAGCACGGGAGCCTTCAGTACGCGAGCCTTCAGAGCGGCGGCGGGTGCGGCGGCGACCCTCACCCTCCACCGGCTGACCCTCAATACGGCGGGTACGGCGACGCTGACGAGGCGTACGCTCAGAACGCTCAGAAGAACGTTCGGTACGCTCGGATGCGCCCTGCTCGTTACGCTCTGCACGGTCGGAACGTTCAGTGCGCTTGCGGCCCTCGGAGCGGCTACGGCGCTCGCCGCGGCCCTCACCGGAACGACCTTCACGGCCACCGTCACGGGAGCCGCGGGAACGGCGCGAGCCCTTCTCACCGTCACGACCGCCAGAACGACCACCGTCGCGGCCACCGCGAGAACGAGCCGGACGGCCATCACGAGAATCACGGGCGCTCTCAAAGAACTCATCGCCCATGCCCTCAGCCACACGCTCCTCACGCGGCAGGCGGCCCTTGGTACCAAGCGGAATGTTCAGATCGTAGAACAGGTGCTCAGAGGAAGAGTAGGTCTCAACCGGCTCAGGAACACCCAGCTCCAGGGCATCGTTAATGACCTTCCAACGCGGCAGGTCATCCCAATCAACCAGGGTCACGGCGGTACCCTCATTGCCCGCACGACCGGTACGGCCGGTACGGTGCAGGTAGGTCTTCTCATCCTCGGGCACGCGGTGGTTAATCACATGGGTCACGTCTTCAACGTCAATACCGCGAGCTGCCACGTCGGTCGCGACCAGAATATCGACCTTGCCGGTGCGGAACGCCTTCAGCGCCTGCTCACGCGCAACCTGGTTCAGGTCACCGTGCAGGGGAGCGGCAGCGAAGCCACGGTTCACCAGCTCCTCCGCCACGCGGGCAGCGTCACGCTTGGTCTTGGTGAAGATGACGGTACGGCCGCGGCCGGTAGCGCGCAGAATGCGGCCAATCATCTCGTCCTTGTCCAGGTGGTGTGCACGGTAGACGACCTGGCGGATTGACGCCTTAGTCTTCGAGGCGTCCTCGGGGTCAGCGGCGCTAATGCGCATGGGCTTGGTCATGTACTGGCGTGCCATCGCAATGACCGGGCCGGGCATGGTTGCGGAGAACAGCATGGTCTGGCGGTCCTCGGGCAGGTAGCTGAGGATCTTCTCAACCGACGGCTGGAAACCCAAATCCAGCATCTCGTCAGCCTCATCGAGGACCACGATCTTGACCTGCTTCAGGTTCAGGAAGCCCTGCTGGTACAGGTCGATAATGCGGCCGGGGGTACCCACCGCAACCTCCAGGCCGCGGCGCAGCAGCTCAGCCTGAGGCTCAATCGGCACACCACCGTACAGGGTGGCGACGCGGGCGTTGCGCAGCTTCGCAGCAATCGCCAGGTCCTCACCCACCTGAATAGCAAGCTCACGGGTCGGAACCAGAATCAGCGCCTGAGGCGCGCCGGGGTACTCCAAATCAGCCCAACCCTCATCGTCGCGGCCGACCACACGCTGAATGGTGGGCAGACCAAAGCCGAGAGTCTTACCGGTACCGGTCTTCGCCTGACCAATGATGTCCTGGCCAGACAGAGCCACGGGAAGAGTCAGCTCCTGGATGGGGAAGGGGGAGGTGATGCCAACCGCCGCGAGGGCGTCGCTAATATCCTGGCGAACGCCGAAGTCGGCGAAGGACTTTGCAGTCTGAGTGGTTTCCTGCGTGTTCGTTTCAGTCACTGGACCGTATCTTTCTACCCCTGATCGGGGTGTGTTTCTCCCCAGAATCGGGGGTGCACCAGCCAGCGCCCCAACGGTGGAGGCGGTGACGGGCGGGCGTCGAAAGCCGGCCGCGGGAAATTCTTACACGGGAAATTCTTACCGAGACGCCGCCTGCACGCATGGTCAGTGCACATGGTTAGTGCTCATGGTTATTCATGATGAGAAGGCGGTGCAGCCTCGGGGTCTTGAAAGGGGTACGACCGGTCATTCACTTAACCCCTCAATATTAACCCGGATTTGCTTCCGGCGCACCCCAAGACGGTTGTGGTGTGCGCCCGTGATGGGCGATATACCGCCTCAAAACCGGGTACCGCGAGGTTTTCGCGCGGGCGGTTTAAAACGCAAACCCCCGCATCCGGCACGGCGTAACCGTACGGCGCATACAGCGCACGCACACAGCGCATACAGCGCGGTTACGCATCATTGCGGATGCGGGGGAAGCTCAAGCTAAAGGGGGAAGCAGCTACCGAAGTAATTAGGCGCCGATACCGAAGCCCACGTGACGCTTCGCGTCGGAACCCAGCTCAACGTAGCCAATCTGAGCGCCAGAAATCAGGGTGGTGTTGCCCTTATCGTCCATAATCTGCAGCAGGGAGCCGTCCTCAATAGCCTTCGAGACCTTCTCCATGAGGATTTCCTTAGCCTCACTGGTCTCAACAATAATTTCACGAGCAATGTGGCGAATGCCAATCTTGATTTCCATGAGTCTCCTCGCAGAATAGTCCGGCGCCGTCAAACGCGCGCCGGGTATGGGAACTTATCTTATCTAGCATCTACTCTAGCGTGAATGCGCTCGTCGGCACCGTGAACGGGCGGTACTTCGCCGGGGGCTAATAAAATACTCCACCGACGAACACCAACAGCAAACGCAAAACACAGAAAAACGTGGCGGGTAGGGCAGGCTCTTAAGAGTCCTCCACCTGAATACCGTAGAGAGTCTCCAGCGCCTGCACGTAATCCTCCGTGCGGCCCTCCGCCGCAAGCTTCTTGGCGCGCACCGTCGGGGTGTGCAGCAGAGACTTCACCATGCGGCGCATCGCCAGCTCAAACTGCTCCGTCGCCGCACCGCAACCAAACTGGCTACGCACCTTCTCCAGCTCGGAATCCAATACGTCCATGGTGTGCGAACGCAGCGCAACAATCGCGGAGTCAATCGTGCGGGAACGCTGACGGGACAGGAACGCCACCAGCTCAGACTCCACGATGCGCGTAGCCGTCGCCACGGACTCTTCGGTTTCCTCGGGCGCGGCAAGGCGCACCGATTCGAGGGTAATCAGCTCAACGTTCGGCAGGTCAGCGACCGAGGGGTCAAAGTCACGCGAAAGCGCCAGGTCGAGGATCGTGTGGTGACCAGCCGGAATCTGCTCGGGAAGCAGCGGATCGGAGCCGCCGGAGCAGCCAATAATGACGTCGGCAGAAGCCATAGCCTGCTCCATGCCGTCCACCGGAACCGCAGAAACCTCGCGCTTTGCCGCGAACTCGGCGGCACGACCCGAACGGGAATTGACCCAAATATCGGTGCAACCGCGCTCGCGCAGCGCCGCAATGGTCGCGCCCGCGTAAGCACCCGTACCAAAAATCAGGGCGCGGCGGGTCGACCAATCCTTTTCGGCAACCTCATCCGCAAGATCGAGGGCAACAGACACAATCGAGCGGCCCTGAGCGCCAAGCGCCGTATGCTGGCCCACCTGACGAGCGGTATGCGCCGCATGCTCAAATAGCTGAACCAGCTCACCGGGAAGGGGCACGCCGTCCTCTTGAGCCTTCGCCTGTGCGGCGGTCAGGGCGCGGCGCACCTGACCGGCGATTTCGCGCTCGCCAACCACGGCAGATTCCAAGCCGGAGGCGACCGTCAGCAGGTGGCGTGCGGCCTCGTCATCGGCGTACACGTCGAAGCTGGAATTGACCAGTTCTGTGTCCAGGCCGGAGGTGCGCGCAATAGAGTCGACAATCAGCTCACGAACCATGGGCACATGCGCGGATACGTGTAGCTGAACATACATTTCAAGACGGTTACAGGTGGCAAGAACGACTGCACCCTTCACGCCCAGCTGACGCGCCATATCGCTCGCCAGAACATCGGGTACGCCGGAGGCACCGGCGCTCAACGCAGCGACGGTGGTCAGATCAACGGTGTGGTGCGATGCCACAAATGCATAAGTACTCACTAGAGATTAATCATAACCACGCCGACTAAGCCCCTGTAAAGCTCACAGAACCTAAGTTCACGGCTCCACGTGGCTTAGTGGGTGCCACATAGTGGACAGGAGGCGGGGGTATGCGCCGGGGCGCTGTCGGAGCGCTGTCGGAGCGCTGGCGGCAATTCAAAAGCGCAGGTAGGGGAGAATGCACCGGAATGTGAAGGGGTGTATTCGGGGCTTTACCTGCGTATTCTCTACGCAAATCTCCGCGCAAACGGGCGCAAACAGATGGCAAGCAGGAGCCTAACGGGTGTGAACTAAGGTGTCCCTCACTGCTAAGAAAGCCATCATTAGGTAAGAGTCACCATGACATAGTGTCGCAAAAACGCCCACATAAACCTGTCACACTAGAGACTATGAGCGAAAACCAGCACACCACCCCCGCGTCGGCACAGGGCACCGCACAGGCACCCGCCCTGCCCGCACACCCCACCGACGCCCAGCGACCCCTGCTCACCGACGAACAGCTCGCACACCTACCCGCCAACCACCCCCTGCGCGCAGGCGCCGCCGCCGACTCGCCCATGCTCCGCGCCCTCACCGGCCGCCCCTCCAGCCACCGACCCGTCTGGTTCATGCGCCAGGCAGGCCGCTCCCTGCCCGAATACCGCCAGGTACGCGAAGGCATCCCCATGCTGGACGCATGCCTCACCCCCGACCTCGCCGCAGAAATCACCGTGCAGCCCGTCCGTCGCCACAAGGTCGACGCCGGCATCTTCTTCTCCGACATCGTCATCCCCATGAAGCTCGCGGGCGTCAACGTCGACATCGTGCCCGGTAAGGGCCCCGTACTCGACCAGCCCGTACGCACCCTCGACGAGGTGCGCGCCCTGCCCGAACTCAAAGACAGCGACCTCGACCCCATCCGCGAAGCCGTCGCCGCCACCGTAGAAATGCTCGGCGACACCCCGCTCATCGGCTTCGCCGGTGCCCCCTTCACCGTCGCCGCCTACATGGTCGAAGGCGGCCCCTCCCGCGACCACCTGCGCCCGCGCACCATGATGCACGCCGACCCCGCCGCCTGGCATGAACTCGCCGCCTGGGCAGCCCGCACCGCAGGCCAGTTCCTGCGTGCACAGATCGAGGCGGGCGCATCCGCTGTGCAGCTCTTCGACTCCTGGGCTGGCTCCCTCGGTGAAGGCGACTACCGCCGTTACGTGCAGGCACACTCCGCAACCGCCCTCGACATGGTGCGTGAATACGGTGTGCCGCGCATCCACTTCGGCACCGGCACCACCGCCCTGCTGCCCGCCATGCACGAAGCCGGCGCAGACGTCATCGGCGTGGACTATCGCCTGCCGCTGTCCGCAGCGAACACCCTGCTCAACGGCGCCGTACCCCTGCAGGGCAACATCGACCCGGCACTGCTCGCCGCAGGCAGCGAAAACCTCTACGCACACGTGGACGAAGTGCTTGCCGAAGGCAACGCCGCCCCCTCGCACGTGGTCAACCTCGGCCACGGCGTACCCCCGACCACCGACCCGCAGGTGCTCACCGACCTCGTGGCATATATCCACGAGAAAACGGCACGCTCAGGCACACGCTAAGGCAACAGATCCGCGGGGCTAACCACATATCAGCGCCGCGGGGCACCGCCTCCCAAAACAACCACCGCGCCCGCTGATAAAGCCAACACCACAGGGCAGACCCGCTGACAGACCAAAGGAGAACCACCATGGGCCAGCACACCAACCAGGCACCGCACCGGACCACGCAGGCCAGCTCCTCCACCGCGCCCTCCTCCAACGCGCCCCAGACCGCACGAGCATTCACCCGCAAGGAAAAGGTGCCCACCGCCATCGTTATCGGTGGCGGCCCCTCCGGCCTCATCTCCGCACGCCGCCTCGCCGCAGCCGGTATGCGCGTCACCCTGCTCGAACAGCGCCACCACCTCGGCGGTGCCGTCGGCGCCCACGAAGTCGGCGGCCTGCTCCTAGACTCCGGCGCCGAATCCTTCGCAACCCGCAGCCCCATCGTCAGCGACCTCGTCAAAGAACTCGGCCTGGGCGACCAGATCGTCACCCCCAACTCCTACGGCTCCTGGCTGTACCTGCCGCAAGGCGCCCGCCGCACCCCCAGCACCGGCATCATGGGCATCCCCGGCAACGTCAACGACAAGTCCCTCATTCCCGTCATCGGCAAGAGCGGCCTGCGCCGCGCCCAGGTGGACAAGTTCCTGCCCGTCTCCGCCGGCGAAAACGCAAAGACCCTCGGCGAGCTCGTGCGCATCCGCATGGGTCAGAAAGTGCTCGACAACCTCGTCGCCCCCGTCGTCTCCGGCGTGTACTCCACCCACCCCGACAAACTCGACGTGGATGCCACCATCCCCGGCCTGCGCGCGGCACTGCACAAGCACCGCTCCCTCTCCGCAGCAGCGGCAGCCTTCCGCTCAGCAGCACCGGCAGGCTCTCAGGTGGCAGGTATCATCGGCGGCATGAACCAGCTCTCCGAACGCCTCGTCGAGGAGCTCTACGCCGCCGGTGTTCGCATCGTCACCGGATTCGACGTCATCGCCGTAGACCGCGACGAATCCACCGGCCAGTGGTTCATCATCCAGCGCCACACCACCGATGGCGAAAACACCCCCCTCTACGCCGACTACCTGGTAGTCGCCACTGACGGCCCGACCGTAGCCCGACTCATTGGCCCGCACGTCTCCACCGCGCTACCCGCCCTGGAACCCGGCCCCGAAGTCGCTCTCGTCACCCTCGTCGTTGACGCACCCGATTTGAACAAGCACCCGCGCGGCACCGGTCTGCTCGTCTCCGAAGAAGCAACCGCCGTCCGCGCCAAGGCCCTCACCCACGCCACCGCCAAGTGGCAGTGGGTCGCCGACGCAGCAGGACCCGGCCGCCACGTCGTACGCCTCTCTTACGGCCGCGGCGGCGAAGACTCCCGATTCTCCGAAGTCGCACTCGCCGACGAGCAGCTCATCACCCTCGCCCTGCGCGATGCCACCCGCATGATGGGCGTCGCCCTCACCCACAGCAACCTCATCGACGCGGACGTGGTGCGTTGGCGCGGCGTACTGCCCGCCTCCACCCCCGGCCACCGCAAGCGCGTGCAGGATTTCCGCGACCGCGCCAGCGAACTGGGCACCCTCAGCACCGTCGGCTCCTGGGCGGCAGGCTCCGGCCTAGTCCTCACCGTCAAAGACACCTACGAGCAGATGGACCAGCTGATCTACCACGCCGCGCAAGACTGGGAAGGCATCACCTCCCCGAAGGTCGCAACCGCGAAGTAGACGGCACCGCAACGGCAGAAGCTCAGCCAACAACTCAGCTCAGCCAACAACAAAGCCAAAAATTGAGAAAACGCGCAGCTACGGAAGCCGCGCCTCCAGCACAGCGAACCCTCGCTGAAGAAAGGAACACACAATGTCTCACGATCACGCAGCACACGGCCACGGCGGCGCACACGGTGCACAGGGCCAGGGCAGCTACACCCACCCCGGCCACGGCTACGGCGGCGCACCCAAGGGCTACGCAGTCCAGCACTCCGCAGCTGACGAAAACCGCCGCGGCCGCGAAGAAGGCGAAACCCTGCACTACGCCCTCTACACCGTGTTCGCACGCTCCGGCGCACGCCCCGCAGAAGCAAACACCGACGAAGCACGCGCAGAATTCGAGAAGGTCGCCGAGCAGCTCGCAGCCGACGGCGTGACCCTGCGCGGCATCTACGACGTCTCCGCAATGCGCGACAACGCAGACATCATGATCTGGACCCACGGCGAGAGCCCCGAAAAGCTGCAGGCAGCAGTCCGCAAGATCCGCCGCACCGCACTCTTCGCAGGCACCACCATCGTCTGGTCCACCATGGGCGTACACCGCGAAGCAGAATTCACCCGCAACCACGCACCCGCCTACGCACGCGGCAAGGCACCCGAAGCGTGGGTCTGCGTCTACCCCTTCGTACGCTCCTACGACTGGTACTACATGAACCCCGAACGCCGCGCAGAAATGCTCAAGAACCACGGTATGAAGGCAATCGACTTCCCGCAGATTCTGGCAAACACCGTCGCAACCTTCGGCATGAACGACTACGAGTGGGTCCTCGCCCTCGAAGCACCCCAGCTCGTTGACCTCGTCGACATGATGCGCCACTTCCGCAACACCGAAGCACGCCTGCACGTGCGCGAGGAAACCCCCTTCTACACCGGCCGCCGCATCGGCGCAGACGAAGTGGCAGAGGTTCTGGCGTGAGCCATCAGCCGAATAACGGCGTAACCCTCAACGGCACACTCCTGCCGGACGACGTGGTACCCAACCGCACCGACCCGGCGAACACCGCCTCCAACGGCCCCGCCGCGCTCAACGAGCAGACCCTCGGCGACTACCGAAGCGAACGCAGCATCACCCGTGAACGCGCCGAAGAGACGCGCCCCTACGACCTGGTGATTCTCTCCTCCTTCGGTGGCCCCGAGGGGCAGGAGGACGTCATCCCGTTCCTGCGCAACGTAACCGCTGGCCGCGGCATCCCGGACGAGCGCCTCGAAGAGGTCGCCACCCACTACCGCGCCAACGGTGGCGTCTCGCCCATTAACGAGCAGAACCGTGCCCTGCTCGCCGCGTTGCAGCAGGCGCTCGCCGAGCGTGGCCCGCACATCCCGATCACCTGGGCGAACCGCAACTGGAAGCCCTACGTGAAGGACGTACTCGCCGAAGCCTACGAAAACGGCCACCGCAACGTGCTCGTACTGGCGACCAGCGCCTACCCCGGCTACTCAAGCTGCCGCCAGTACCGTGAAGACTACGGTGTGGCGATCGAGCAGCTCGGGCTGGAAGGTCGCGTGCACGTGGGCAAGATTCGTCAGTTCTTTGACGTGCCCGGCTTCTCCCGCGCTTTCGCTGACGGGCTGAAGGACGGGCTCGCCACGGTGCGTGAGCAGCTTGCCGCACGCGATAGCGGTTCGCCGAACCCGCGCCTGCGGATTATGTTCTGCACCCACTCGGTGCCGACCTCCGCGGCGAACGAGGCAGGCCCGCGCGGCGTGAACTACGAGGGCGGCTCCGCTTACGTGGAGAAGCACCTGCAGGTCGCTCGCGCCGTGCTTTCGCTGGTTCGCGATGAGGCTCCGCAGCTTCTGCAGAACGTCGAATGGGAGCTGGTGTACCAGTCCCGTTCCGGCCCGCCGTCCATGCCGTGGCTCGAGCCGGACGTCAACGATGCCCTGGAGGCGCTACCCACCCCCGCCAACCCGGCGGAGGACGGCGAAGCCCCCGTGGAAGGCGTCGTGCTGGTGCCCCTCGGCTTCGTCTCCGACCACATGGAAGTCAAGTGGGATTTGGACACCGAGGCGCTGGACACCTGCGAACGCCTGGGCGTGGTGGCCGTGCGCACCCCGACCCCCGGCACGCATCCGGCGTACGTGGAGTCGCTGCGCCGCCTGATTGAGGAGCGCGTGGAGAACGGCGTTTCAGCCGACCTGCGCCCCGAACGTGAGAGCGTCTTAGCCCCGAGCGCGAGCGGTCAGTATGGCTGGTTCGACGAGTGCGAACCGGACTGCTGCAAGCCCGGTCGTGGCGCGCCGAAGCCGGTGGTTGCAGAATATGCGCCCGCCGTTTCGGAGGACGCCACCTCTGCCGCAACCGCTGCTGAAACCTCTGCCCGCCGCTCCGGTGGCTGCGGCTCCGGCGGATGCTGCTCCCACTAACACCACCCCTGTAGCTCCGGCTCGCCCCAACACCCCCTAAACGGGATGCGCGGGCGGGTCGGAGCGCACGTGCCTACGGGCTATCACACACATCACCGACAAGGAGAGATATGAGCCATCACGAGTACATCTTGGGCACCCGCGGGTCTGCTCTCGCCCTGACGCAAAGCCGTATTGCTGCTGAAACCGTCACCTCCCTCTACACCGAACACCAGGCACACCACGGCGCCGCAGATGCCGAGGTCGTGGACTTCACCCTGCGCACCGTCAAAACCGAAGGTGACGTGCTCACCGGACCCCTGGCGACCCTCGGCGGCACCGGCGTATTCGCGGCGGCACTGCGCCAGCGTCTGCTCGACGGTGAGAACGCCTCCGAAGAAAACCGTGTGGACATGGCGGTACACTCCCTCAAGGACCTGCCCTCCGCACCCTGCCCCGGCCTGGTTATTGCCGCAACCCTCAAACGTGAAGACCCCCGCGACGCCCTCGTAGCACGCGATGGTCTGACCCTGGACACCCTGCCCACCGGCTCCCGCGTGGGCACCGGCTCACCCCGCCGCGCCGCACAGCTGCGTGCGCTGCGCCCCGACCTTGAAATTGTGGATATTCGCGGTAACGTGGGCACCCGCATCGGCCGCGTGAAGGGCCTTGAAGAGCACGCCGGCAAGCAGGTCGTACTCCGCCAGAACACCGAAACTTCCGAGCGAGCCGACCACGGTGTAGGCACCGAACGTAGCGGCGACTGCGACGCCGTGGTGCTTGCCGTCTCCGGTCTGAAGCGCCTGGGCAAGGAAGAACTCATTACCGAGTACATGGACCCCACCCGCATGCTGCCCGCCCCCGGCCAGGGTGCACTCGCCCTGGAAGTGCGCGAAAGCGAGTTCGAAAACCCGGACCCTGCCGCGCTCACCGACCCCGAGGTGGCACGCCCGGTCCGTGCCCTCGGCCGTGCTCTGCTCGCCGCAAACCACTACGAAACCCGCCTCGCCGTCAGCGCCGAACGTGCCCTGCTACGCCGCCTCGAAGCCGGATGCGCCGCCCCCATCGGTGCGTACGCGCAGGTGGTTGAGGGCGACCTGGTGCTCAACGTCGTGGTGGCATCTCCGGACGGCACCGACATACTGCGCCACACCTCGGCAACCGCCGAACTGGATGTGCCCGGCGCCGAACGCCTGGGCGTGCGCGTGGCGGAGGACCTGCTGCAGATGGGCGCCGCCGCACTGGCTGGATTGGATTTGAAGTAGGCATCATGTCTGCTTCGTGTTCTGAACCTCGGCTGGCTGATACTCCGCAAGCTGAATCCCCGCGCACGGTTCTGCTGACCCGCTCCGCCGCACAGGGTGCCGCCTTTGCCCGCGCCCTCGCCGAAGAATGCGCACAGAACGGGTTGGGGGAGTGCCGGGTACTCTTCGCCCCGCTACAGCAGGCACGCACCGTCAAGCCGGGCGAAGACCACGCCGCCGCGCTGGAGGCGCTCGCCTCCGGTCAGTACGCGTGGGTGAGCTTCACGAGCGCCAACACGGTTCGCGCCTGCGCCGAGCTGTGGGGCAACGAGTTCGCCCGCGCCTGCGCGAGTGGGGGAGTGCGCATCGCCTGCGTGGGTGCGGCAACCGCCCGCGCCGTGCACACCCAGCTGGGGTTGGGCACGGATTTTCAGCCGCAGGTGCAAAGTGCCGTCGGTATGCTCGCGGAGGTCGAAAAGCCTGCAGCAGATGCTACCGCCGTGCTGGTTCTGGAAGGCTCCAACGCCCGCCCGACCCTGCGCGAAGGCCTCAAAAACCTGGGCTGGGACAGCCGCCGCTGCGTGCTCTACGACATGGTGCCCGCCGAGCAGGTAGCACCCGGTGAACTGAGCCTTGCCGCCGCCCGCGCGCTCGTGCAGGGGAATGCCGTAGATGCACCCGCGCCGGAAAGCCCCACCCAGGAAAACCCCGCGCCGGATGTGCTGGTGGTGACCGCCCCCTCCCGCCTGCACGCCCTGCTGGACGGCGCACCCGCGCTACCGCCTGAGTCCGTGCCGCCGGTGGTGGCGATTGGGGCGAGTACCGCCTCCGCATGCCGCGCCCTGAACCTGCGTTATATGCAGGCCGATTCGCCGTCACCGCAGGATTTGGCGCGCGCCGCCGCATCCCTGATTTAGGCGCATCCCTCATCTAGGCCTCATTAAGACACATCTAAGACCACATATTTTTATCGAGTTTTCAGGAGAGATCATGAACCTCACCCGCCGCCCGCGCCGCCTGCGCACCACCGCAGCCATGCGCTCCCTCGTCGCCGAGACCACCCTGCGCCCCTCGCAGCTGATTCAGGTGTTCTTCGTGCGCGACGGCATTACCGAGCCGCAGCCGATTCGCTCCATGCCCGGTCAGTACCAGCACACCCTGGAGAGCATCATCCCCGCCGTGCGCGAGGCGTACGAGGCAGGCATCCGCTGCATTGACCTGTTCGGCATTCCTCGCGATGAGGATAAGGACGAGGTCGGCTCGACCGCCTGGGATCCGCAGGGCATCTTGAACCGTGCGATTGCGGTGTGCCGTGAGGAGTTCGGCGATGACCTGGTGGTTATGGCTGATACCTGCCTGGATGAGTTCACGAGCCACGGCCACTGCGGCGTGCTGGTTGATAACGGCCACGGCACGCTTGTTGTGGATAATGACGAGACTGTGGAGCTGTACTGCAAGATGGCGGTTTCGCAGGCGCGTGCGGGTGCGCACACGGTGTCCCCGTCGGGCATGATGGACGGCCAGATTGCGGCGATGCGTGCCGCCCTGGACGAGGCCGGTTTTGAGGATGTGTCGATTCTGGCGTATTCGGCGAAGTACGCTTCGGCGTTCTTTGGCCCGTTCCGTGACGCGGTGGAGTCCAGCTTCACGGGTGATCGTAAGACCTATCAGCAGGATCCGGCGAACCGCCGCGAGTCGCTGCTGGAGGTGCGCGCTGACCTGGAGGAGGGCGCGGATATGGTGATGGTGAAGCCTGCCGGTAGTTACCTGGATATTGTGCGTGAGGTGGCGGAGTTTTCGCCGGTGCCGGTGGCGGCGTATCAGGTGTCGGGTGAGTACGCGATGATTGAGGCGGCTGCGGCGAATGGCTGGATTGACCGTAAGGCTGTGGTGTTGGAGTCGTTGCGTTCGATTCACCGCGCCGGTGCGGACGTCATCTTGACCTACTACGGTACGGAGGCGGCACGCTGGCTCCGCGAGCTGGACGCCTAAATTTAATGCCGAGAAGCCACATGTGTTTCGAAAAGCCACATCTTTGGTGGCTTCTCGAAACACATGTGGCTTTTCGCCGTTTAGGCTTGTTCTTTGCTGACTGGCTTGTACCCGAGGGAGGTACACACAATGTTGCCGTTGGTGAAGTACTCCGCGAGCTTCTCACGGTCAGCGGGGGAGCGCAGGTCCGCCCAGCGTTCCTGCTCCAGGTAGAACGCAACCTGGGAGGTCAGGCAGACGACGCGTTCATCGTGCACCGCCACAATATGCCTGCGCAGCCACGGCATGCGTTTGGCAAGGTTCGGCGGGATCTTGGACGGCACCTTGATTTCTATCTGCCATTGTGAGGGCTCGTAGAAGGTCGGCTTGATCTGTTCGGGGTTCTTCGGGAAGACGCAGAACTCCTCAATGTCGGGGTAACTGTACTTCTTCGCGGGCAGGAAAAGCCGCCCAATGTAGAACGAATCGGGGTTGAACAGCAGGTACCGCCTCCTGCAATACCAGCGAGTCGCAAAGGTTATAGCGGCAACAATCCCCAACATGATGGATGCGTCACGGCGGGACATCGGAGTAACGCCCAGAACGCTCCAGCCAACGAGCGCGTAGAAGAAAACGCAGAAAGCCAGAAACAGCACAAAGTGGGTTTCAGCATAGAAGTTATTTCTTTTCCAGACTCGTCTGGCTCGGGGAGGAATCTCCTCCAGCATTGGTGGAGTGCTTAGGTCCATGAAATGTCTTCTCTACGGGGTATCGGTGATGGTGTGTCTATGGTGCTCAGAAGCCACATGTGTTTCGAAAAGCCACGTCTTATGTGGCTTCTCGAAACACATGTGGCTTCTCGCGGTATAAGAGCGGTATAAGAGCGGTATAAGAGCGGTATAAGAGCGGGATAAATGCCGCTTACTTGTACTGCGCCTTCTGGAAGGACGCGCGGCGTGCCGCCTCCTCCGCATGCTTACCGGCAGGCTTGTAACCCATGGTCGTGCAGATCACGCGGCCGTCCACGAAGTACTTCGCCAACAATTCACGGTCCGCCGGCGAATCCAGTTGCGCCCAGCGTTCCTGCTCAATCTTGAACGCAATCTGCGCCACAAGACAATCAATCTGGTGCTCATTGAGCTCATAGTCGTGCTTGCGGCCGCCAGGAAGCAAAATCTCCAGAGTCCACTGGCTCGCGTCCTTCGGGTTCAGCTTGATAGCGTCCGGGTTCTTCGGGTACACACGGAACGCGCGAACATCCGAGTAAGGGCGGGCCTTCGCCGGAAGGAACAGACGCCCAGCCTGGAACGAATCAGGGTTGTACAGCACATAATCGCGGTTGTACATCAGCAGCATGATAATCAGCGGAATATACGCCGCCGCCAAGAACCAGGAGGCGTTACCAATATAAATCGCTTCCCAATCCTCATCGATGCTCCAGCCCGCAAGCGAGGTCAAGAAAACCAAAGCAAGCAGGAACGCAATACCGTTGAGAACCCAGTAGACGGTGCGGTCCTCACGAATCGGCTCCACACCCGGCACGGTGCCGCGCACACGGAACGGAGCGCTCAACTTACCCAGCGTCGCCGAGTAGATGCGCGGCATACCCAGTGCACGGTCCTTCTCGCCGTAACCGCGTGCGACACGCCAATGGACGCGGCCAAGAAGCGCCCCCAGGTACACCATGAAGAACGGCAGAATCAGCGCCGGCAACAGGATACCGTCGTACACGATATCCCAGTACAGGGTGAAGATAGAGACCGCCACAATCCAGCCCCACAGGTACATGACCGTGTGGAACCAGCCGCTTATCACACCGGCGCCCTCAATAGAATCCAGCTTCTTCTTTGCCTTCTTCGTGGCGCTACCCTTGCGGGAAGAGCTCAGCGGCGCACCCATCGCGGTACGTTCCGCGGTGGCGCGGCGCGCCTCATCAACGGGCGAACCGGACACCTCAAGGTACAGGTCGGCTGCCTTCTCCTTCTTGATGGGCACCGGGTAGGCGATATCCACCAGCAGGCACAAGCCCAGGTACACCATGAAGGCGATCAGCCACACGTCGCGTAGCTGCTCCATGGGCAGGCCCAGAGCGCTCAGATCCATGAGCGGCTCACCTCCTTACGTCTCTCAAACCCTTACGCGGATGCGGCAGCGGCGGCGGCAGCCGGAAGAGCCGAGATGATACGGTTCATCGCCTCATCGTCGTGGGCGGCAGAAACGAACCACGCCTCGAATGCGCTCGGCGGCAGGTACACGCCGGATTCGAGCATGGAGTGGAAGAACGCGTTGTAGCG
>ERZ772909.613-NODE-613-length-21498-cov-12.035863_pt1 | contig 21498 bp, 16 predicted proteins | sample MGYA00511137_ERZ772909 | MGnify/ENA primary metagenome ERZ772909 (study PRJEB29015, sample SAMEA2738095) | human oral metagenome | biome: human oral; feature: human-associated habitat; material: saliva | place: China | collected 2270 ... | reverse complement strand
CCGGCACGGGGAATTCGTGGAACTGCAGGGCGGCTTCTTTTAATGAATTTTCCATGTATCAATCCTGTTGTGAGAAAGAAATTTGAATCGGACTGTCCGAAACACTTTCGAGACATCGGGTTACGGGCGGTTCGTCGATATTTCCCACGCTTCCTGCCTTGTAACTGCGTGTAATTCTATCATGCCCGAGGTTTGGCGCATACCGCTATTTTGATAGGCGGTACAGCCATCTGATTTTTTGCTGAGGCGGGCCTTCTTGCTTCAAATCCGCCATCAATATCCGAAATACCCGTCCAACACCTTTTCTATGCTGTTTCTGACTTCTTCCACGCTGCGGTTGCCGTCAATAACGGCGTAACGTTCCGGACAGGCTGCGGCACGGTTCAGATAAACGCTGCGCACACGCATGAAGAAATCTTCCTGTTCCTGCTCGAACCGGTCTTTCTCGCGCGACTGTCCGATACGTGCCATCGATACTTCCAGCGGCACATCCAACAGCAGGGTCAAATCCGGTTTCAAACCACCCTGCACCCAATGTTCCAATATTTCAATGTCTTCAGACGGCATTCCCCGTCCTCCGCCCTGATAGGCAAAGGTTGCATCGGTAAAACGGTCTGATACGACGTGTATGCCGTCTGAAAGCGCTGGCAGGATGACTTCCTCGATATGCTGCATACGTGAGGCAAACATCATCAGGGTTTCCGCACGCAAACCTGCTTTGGTTGCTGGATTGAGCAAAATCTCGCGCAACGCCTCTCCCAGCGCCGTACCGCCCGGTTCGCGCGTAAACAGGACGGGCAGCCTCCTCCGTTCAAACCATGCCTTGATGGCGGCAAGGTTGGTGGATTTTCCGGCTCCGTCTATGCCGTCCAAAGTAATGAATTGAGGCTTCATATTGGTTTTCCCAACAAGGATATGCCGTCTGAAAACACAAACTTTTCAGACGGCATGGTTTATTTTTTCAAAATATATTTGCGGACGGCGGCGTTGTGCTCGGTCAAATCATGACTGAACTGGCTCAAACCCGTACCGTCCATTTTAGAAACAAAATAAAGGTATTTTTCACCGGACGGGTGGGCGGCCGCATCAAGCGCCGCCTTACCGGGCAGCGCAATCGGGGTCGGCGTCAGTCCGCCGCGCGTATAGGTGTTGTACGGCGTATCGCGGCGCAGGTCCGCCTTTCGGATTTTGCCTTTGTATGCGTCACCCATGCCGTAAATGACAGACGGATCCGTTTGCAGGCGCATACCGATTTTCAGCCGGTTGACGAAAACGGAAGCAATATGAGCCCTGTCGGCTTCGTGCCCGGTTTCCTTCTCAATCAGGCTTGCCAGAATCAGCATTTCGTAAGGGTCTTTATAGGGCAGCCCGTCCTGCCTACCTTCCCATGCCTCATTCAGGCGGCGTTGCATTGCCTTGTATGCGGCTTTGTAAATCTGCAAGTCGCTGCTACCCGCGTCAACTTCGTAACTGTCGGGGAAAAATTGACCTTCCGGATTCCCGCTAACCGCGTCCGGTGCGATTTCGGCCATCAATTTTTCATCACTCCACCCTTTGGTATCGTGTTCGATGTCCTGCGTACCGTCGATTGTTTTGCGCATATGGGCAAAACGCGACCCTTCAATAATCTGTACGGTAACCAAATCCGGCCTGCCGCCGCGCATTTTCTGCAAAATATCCCAAGCCGACACTTCCGAAGGCAGTCTGTACGTACCCGTGTGCAACCTGTTATGCACGCCCAAGGCATAGGCTGCCGCCATCAATACGTGCCTGCTGTACACGATGCGGTCTTCGGCAAGCTTCCTGCCAACCGAGGAAATACCCTGGTTTTTGGCGATTTTAATCCTGTACGCTTTGCCGTTATCCTTAGGAACAAAAAGCAATACCGTAAAAACGGCTGCTGACACGGTCAAAAAAACGGCAGACCATTTCAACAATTTTCTCAACATGGTAGGATTCCCAATATCGGAATACATCTTAAAATTTCGGCGACAGTATAACCCAAATTACCCCATAAGACAGGAAGGACATCATGGACAATCCCGCTACGGCACCCTGGCAGGACGGTTGGCTGCAAAGCGTACGCCACATTCCGTCACCGAATTTCGGCCCGAGGGAATCCAAAGAAGAAGTTTCCCTTGTCGTATTGCACAATATCTCGCTGCCGCCGTTCGAATATGGTACGGATGCGGTTGAGAAGCTTTTTACCAACCGCCTAGACCCGAACGACCACCCGTTTTTCGGATTGATACACACTTTGCGCGTATCCAGCCATTTCTTAATCAAACGCGACGGAGAAACGATACAGTTCGTTTCCTGCGACAATATGGCATACCATGCCGGCGTATCTTCATTCGGCGGCAGGGAAAAATGCAACGCTTTTTCTATCGGCATCGAAATGGAAGGCTGCGATTTCGAACCTTTTGCCGAAGCACAATACCGTTCGCTCGAAACATTGTTGGAAGCACTCTGCCGCCGCTACCCCGTTGCGGCAGTAACCGGACATCAGGACATCGCACCCGGCCGGAAAACAGATCCCGGATATTTTTTCGACTGGCAAAGAATCCGGCAGAAAGGCTTTCCCGTAAACAGAAATGCCGTCTGAAGACCGCATATTTCATACAGTGTTGCAGAAAACCCCCCCCTTATTTCGACACACTGCTGCCAGACACTTCGATTTTCGTTATAATTCAAACATTATGACAGACCGTTCAGGCACAATGCCGAAAACGCAAGCCCGATTTAACCGCAGCGCCGCACTTTGCGCATCCTGCATCCCAAAATTTAACAAGTGATTGCCATGATTTACATCGTACTGTTTCTAGCCGTCGTCCTCGCCGTTGTCGCCTACAACATGTATCAGGAAAACCAATACCGCAAAAAAGTACGCGACCAGTTCGGACACTCCGACAAAGATGCCCTGCTCAACAGCAAAACCAGCCACGTCCGTGACGGCCAACCGTCCGGAAGTTCGGGCATGATGCAGAAACCACACACCGAGGTTAAAAAACCGGCCAAACCCCAAGACCCCGCCCTGAGGAACCTCCAAGAACAGGATGCCCTCTACGTCGCCAAACAAAAACAGGCAAAAGCATCCCCGTTCAAAACCGAAATCGAAACCGTCCTGGAGGAAAACGGCATTATCGGCACGCCCGTCCAACACGTTTCAAAATCCTCGGCCAAATCTTCTGCCCCGCAACCCGTCCGTGCGGCCGCAAACCCTGCACCCGTTCCGCAAACACCTGCAAAACCGCTGATTACGCTCAAAGAACTGTCAAAAGTCGAATTACCCTGGTTTGATGTGCGCTTCGATTTCATTTCCTATATCGCGCTGACAGAAGCCAAAGAACTTCACGCACTGCCACGCCTCTCCAACCGCCACCGCTACCAAATCATCGGTTGCACCATGGACGACCATTTCCAAGTCGCCGAACCCATCCCCGGCATCCGCTACCAAGCCTTCATCGTCGGCATCCAAGCGGTCAGCCGCAACGGACTCGCCTCGCAAGAAGAGCTCTCCGCCTTCAACCGTCAGGTGGATGCGTTTGCACAGAGTATCGGCGGCCAGACACTGCATACCGACCTTGCCGCCTTTGCTGAAGTGGCTTCCGCGCTGGATGCGTTCTGCGCCCGTGTCGACCAGACCATCGCCATCCATTTGGTTTCCCCGACCAGCATCAGCGGCGTAGAGTTGCGTTCCGCCGTATCGGGCGTAGGATTCACACTCGGAGAAGACGGCGTATTCCACTATACCGACAAGGCGGGTTCGACCATGTTCTCCATCTGCGCACTCAACAACGAGCCGTTTACCAACGCCCTTTTGGACAACCAATCCTATAAAGGCTTCAGTATGCTGCTCGATATTCCGCACTCCCCGGCAGGCGAAAAAACTTTCGACGACCTCTTTATGGATTTGGCAGTCCGACTGTCCGGCCAACTGAACCTCAATTTGGTTAACGACAAAATGGAAGAAGTATCTACCCAATGGCTTAAAGACGTACGCACCTACGTTTTGGCACGTCAGGAGGAAATGCTCAAAGTCGGTATCCAGCCCGGAGGGAAAACCGCATTACGCCTGTTCTCATAAATCCGAAACCTCAAAGGCGGATGCATCGGCAACGGTGTATCCGCCTTTTGTTTTCCTGTAAAATCCGACCATTTCCAATACGTTTTACCGTTCAGACGGCATTTGTCCATGCCGTCTGAACCTGTACGAATCCATGAACCCGACCGCACAACACATCCGCCGCCTCACCGACCTCCTCAACCGCTACGCCTACGAATACTACACCCTCGACGCGCCCAGCGTACCCGATGCCGAATACGACAAATTATTCCGCGAACTCGAAGCGTTGGAATTAAACCATCCCGAGCTCAAGCTGCCCGACAGCCCGACCCAGCGCGTCGGCGGCGAGCCTTTGGCGGGATTTGCCGAAGTGCGCCACGAAGTGCCGATGCTGTCGCTGACCAACGCCTTTTCCCCGCAAGATGAAAACGGCGTGTTCGACCATGCCGAAATGTACGCCTTCGACCAACGCGTGCGCGACGGCTTGGACGGCGGCAATCCCGAATACGTTATCGAACCCAAATTCGACGGCCTCGCCATCAGCCTGCTCTACCGCGACGGCGTATTGGTGCAGGCTGCGACACGCGGCGACGGCACGATAGGCGAAGACGTTACCCAAAACGTCAAAACCGTCGCCAACATCCCCCTGCGGCTGCATGGCGATAATCCGCCCGAATTCATCGAAGTCCGCGGCGAAGTGCTGATGCTCAAAGCCGACTTTACCGCCCTCAATAAAAGACAAACCGAAAACGGGCAAAAACCCTTTGCCAATCCGCGCAATGCCGCCGCCGGCAGCCTGCGCCAACTTGATTCGCGCATCACCGCGCAACGCAAACTGCACTTTTTCCCCTACTCGATTGCCCGCCAGCAAGGCGGTTTCGTCGCGGAAGAACACATCCAAGAACTCGCCTATTTCCAAGAACTCGGCTTCAGCCTGCCTAACGGCAATTTCGGCTGTTTCAAAAATATCGGCGAAGTATTGGCGTTTTACGAACAAATGCAGCAAAAACGCCCCTCCCTACCCTACGAAATCGACGGCATGGTGGTCAAAGTCAACAGCTTGGCGCAACAACGCGAACTCGGCTTCATCTCCCGCGCGCCGCGCTGGGCGATTGCCCACAAATTTCCCGCCGAAGAAGCCCTGACCATCGTCGAAGCCATAGATGTGCAAATCGGGCGCACCGGCGCCGTTACCCCCGTCGCCCGCCTGCAACCCGTATTCGTCGGCGGCGTAACCGTAACCAACGCCACCCTGCACAATCAGGACGAAGTATCGCGCAAAGACGTGCGCGTCGGCGATACCGTCGTCGTGCGCCGCGCCGGAGACGTGATTCCCGAAGTCGTGCGCGTGATTTTCGAACGCCGCCCGATGCAGGAAACCGCCGTTGCCGTTTCAGACGACCTCAAGCATCAGCAAGACGACCTGTTTGCCGAAACACCGTCCGCCAATCAAACCCAATCCGTTCCGCTCCACAAGCCCTACCGCCTGCCGACCCACTGCCCCATCTGCCGCAGCGAAATCGAACGCGAAGAAGGCGAAGCCGTCGCCCGATGCAGCGGCGGTATGCTTTGTCAGGCGCAACGCGCGCAAGGCTTAATCCACTTCGCCTCACGCAAAGCCATGGACATCGACGGCCTCGGTCAAAAACAAATCGAGCAGCTGGTCGCCCAAGACCTCGTCCGCCACTTCGCCGACCTCTACCGCCTCGACATCCCGACCTTGCAAAAAATGAAGGAAACGGCGGATAAAGGGTCGTCTGAAAACGAAAACGGCGACGCAGAAACGGTTTCAGACGACCTGTCTGAATCAAACACCCAAAACGGCAAAAAACAACCGACCAAGTGGGCGGAAAACATTCTCGCAGGCATAGAAGCCAGCAAAACGCCCGAACTCGCCCGCTTCCTGTTCGCGCTCGGCATCCGCCACGTCGGCGAACGCACCGCCAAAACGCTGGCGCAGGCATTCGGCTCGCTGGAACACGTCCGCCGCGCGCCCGAACCCATCCTCGCCTGCCTGCCCGACATCGGCACCGTCGTCGCCCACTCCATCGCCCACTTCTTCGCCCAAGACGCGCAGCAGGCGATGATAGACGAGCTGCTCGCCGCAGGCGTTGCCCCGCAAACCCAAGCCGTTACCATCCCGCCCGCCCGCCACGCCGAGCCGCAACGCTGGATTGCCCGCCTGCCCGGTTTCAAAATCAGCGAAAACAAAGCCCAAGCCTTATGGGAACTCGCCGGCCAAAGTATAGAAGGGCTGCAAAACGACAAAGCCCTCCCTGCCGACTGGCAGGCGTGGCGCAGCGAACCACAAAACGCCGCCCTGCTCGAAAACCTGAAAACCTTCTTCTCTCAAACGCCGTCTGAAAATCAAGAAGCAACGATTTCAGACGGCCTCAACGAAGCCGTAGCAGGCAAAACCTTCGTATTAACCGGCACCCTGCCCACGCTTAAACGCGACCAAGCCCAAGCCCTAATCGAAGCCGCAGGCGGCAAAGTTTCCGGCAGCGTTTCCAAAAAAACCGATTACGTCGTCGCCGGAGAAACCGCGGGCAGTAAGCTGGAAAAAGCCAATGCCTTGGGCGTTTCCGTCCTCAGCGAAGCCGAACTGCTTACCCTGCTCGGCTGAACCCATGCCGTCTGAACCGCCTTCAGACGGCATTGCCCACTTTTCCGAACCACACCATGCACACCATTTCCTTTCCAAACCGCACCCGACTCACCGCCCTGCCGCCCCTGTCGCTCTATATCCACATCCCATGGTGCATCAAAAAATGCCCGTATTGCGACTTCAATTCCCACAGCCTGAAAAACGGATTGCCCGAAGCCGCCTATATCGACGCGCTGCTGACCGATTTGCAGCTTGAATTGCCCAATATTTGGGGCAGGCCGGTGGAAACGATATTTTTCGGCGGCGGTACGCCCAGCCTGTTTCAGGCGGAATCGATTGACCGTTTGTTGAGCGGCGTGCGTTCGTTGTTGCGTTTGCAGCCGGAGGCGGAAATTACTTTGGAAGCCAATCCGGGGACGTTTGAAATCGAGAAGTTTCAAGGGTTTAAAGATGCGGGTATCACGCGGCTTTCTATTGGCGTGCAGAGTTTTAACGACGATATGCTCTCAAGGCTGGGGCGCGTCCACAACGGCAAAGAAGCCTTAACCGCCATAGCTACCGCCTTGAAATTATTTGATAAAGTCAATATCGACTTGATGTATGCCCTGCCGAACCAGACCGTTCAGACGGCCTTGGATGACGTGCAAACCGCCATCGCCACGGGCGCGGCCCACATCAGCGCGTATCATCTGACCATGGAGCCGAACACGCCGTTCGGCCATACGCCGCCGAAAGGTTTACCGCAAGACGAAGCAGCATTGGACATCGAAGACGCGGTACACGGCGCGCTGGAGGACTCTGGTTTTATCCACTACGAAACATCGGCTTTTGCAAAACCCGCCATGCAGTGCCGCCACAATTTGAACTACTGGCAGTTCGGCGATTATTTGGGCATAGGTGCGGGCGCGCACGGCAAAATCTCCTACCCCGACCGCATCGAGCGCACCGTCCGCCGCCGCCATCCCAACGACTACCTCGCCTTAATGCAAAGTCAGCCAAGTGTTGCCGTCGAACGCAAAACCGTCGCCGCCGAAGATTTGCCGTTCGAATTCATGATGAACGCCCTGCGCCTGACCGACGGCGTACCCGCCGCAATGTTGCAGGAACGCACAGGCGTACCCGCCGCCAAAATCATGGCGCAAATCGAAACGGCAAGACAAAAAGGTTTGTTGGCAACCGATCCGACCGTGTTCCGCCCGACCGAACGGGGACGGTTGTTTTTAAACGATTTGTTGCAATGCTTTTTGTAGGATCAGATTTTTTCAGACGACCTTGATACACCAAACCGTAACATCCGCAGACTGCCGCTTCATTAAGGTCGTCTGAAAATATCCATACCCTACACAATCACTCGGTTTTATACGATAATCGACACCGTTTTCATCAAAGCTTCCATCTTTCAGACGACCCCGACAACAGGAGAAAATCATGTCCAAAACCATCATCCACACTGACAAAGCTCCCGCCGCCATCGGCGCATACAGCCAAGCTGTGCGCGCGGGCGACACCGTTTACATGAGCGGTCAAATTCCCCTCGATCCCGCCACCATGACCGTTGTCGGCAACGGCGACTTCCGCGCCGAAGCCCGCCAGGTCTTTAAAAACCTGCAAGCCGTTGCCGAAGCCGCAGGCGGCACGCTGGGCGACATCGCCAAACTCAACGCCTACCTGACCGACCTTGGCAACTTCGCCGTCTTCAACGAAGTCATGGCAGAGTTCATCCAAGAACCCTTCCCTGCCCGCGCCGCCGTCGGTGTCGCCTCCCTGCCCAAAGGCGTGCAGGTCGAAGCCGAAGCCGTGCTGGTACTGAACGCATAAGACACGCAACCCGTTTTCAGACGACCTCCCACAAGCCAAAGGTCGTCTGAAACACCACACACTATCGGACAATAACAACAATGGCACACTACGCAATCGGCGATATTCAAGGCTGCTTCGACGAACTCACCCTTTTGCTCGACAAAATCAACTTCAACCACGGTACAGACACCCTCTGGCTCGTCGGCGACATCGTCAACCGCGGCCCCAAATCCCTCGAAGTCCTCCAATTCTGCATGGAACACGAAAGCAGCGTCCGCATGGTTCTCGGCAACCATGACCTGCACCTGCTCGCCGTCGGCTACGGCGAAGGCACCGTCAAGCGCAGCGACACCATCACCCCCATCCTCCAACATCCCGACAGCAAAAAAATGCTCGAATGGCTGCGCTTCCAGCCCCTGCTGATTAAAGGCGTGCGCCATGTTATGGTTCACGCCGGCATCCTGCCCCAGTGGACCATCGCCCGCGCCGAACTGCTTGCCAGCGAAACCGAAGCCGAACTGCGCGGCAAAAAATACAAAAAGTTTTTCTCCAAAATGTACGGCAACAAACCTGCCGAATGGCGCGACGATCTGACCGGCTACGACCGCCTGCGCATGATTCTCAACGTCTTCACCCGAATGCGCGCACTGACGCCGAAAAACGAACTCGACTACGACTACAAATCCACCCTCAAAAAAATGCCCCCGAACCTGCGCCCTTGGTTCAAAGCCCCCGACAGGCAAAACCTCAGCCACACCATCGTCTTCGGACACTGGTCTTCACTGGGCTTTATGAACACCGACAACATCCTCTCCCTCGACACCGGCGCACTTTGGGGCGGCGAACTGACCGCCATCAACCTTGCCGACCACAGCATCACTCAAGTCCCCTCCCTCGGTGGCTTGGACTGGAAAACGACTTTGAAATAAGCCATAAAAATGAAAAAGATTTAACCCAATATGTTGACGTATTCAACCGTATATCTGCAACTCGCAAACACTAGTATGTCAAACTCACATTACAACTCTCCAAACGCGACATAGACAGAACACTTCATAACCTCACCGATCCGACTATATACCTGTATTTCTCCAATGTTGTCCTACTGTTGGAAGTCATAGGTCGTCTGAAAGGCAACTCAATTGTGATCATTAAGCATAATCTGAACGTGATTAAAACTGCGGATTAAAGTGTGAAATTGTACCCAAAAAGCGGTAATGATAGAGGAAGGATTATTACAGAAGGTAGTTCAGATTAGTTGGTTCAGATTAGGTAGTCAAGATTAGTGGGGGTATACTGGAAAACGTTTGAAGAGAGTTTTGTAACTTATTATTTTTTTATACGGAGTTAAGTAATGAGTAATTATCAAATAAAAGATTTGAGTAATGAAGAAATAGTTCAACTATGTAATCGAAATGAATCACATTTTTTTGATCATAAATCGTCTAAAATAGACGGCAAAAAAATACAGAAAATTGCAGTGGCATTTGCAAATGCTGATGGCGGTGAGTTTATTATTGGCATTGCTGATAAAAAAGAGAATATAGATCCTCGAAAAAGATGGCAAGGATTGCCAAATATTGAAGATTTTAATGCAGTATTCCAGAATCTTTCTGAAATTTCCCCTTCAATAGTTTATGACGCTGAATTTTTTAGAGCGCCTGATAAAACAATAATATTATCTATTCAAATAGAAAAAGGAAAAGATGTTTATCAAACATCATCTAAAGAAGTGTATATTCGTAAATCTGCTCAATCCCTATTAATTAAGGATCAAGAAAAAATACAATCCTTAGCATTTTCAAAAGGAGCAGCTTCGTTTGAAGATAAAGTTATTGAAGATTCAACTATTGAAGATGTTGAAAATTCGAAAGAAATTAAATCATTTTTGCAAGACGTTTCACCACATATAGATTCAAGAAACTTTCTAAAAAAACAAAATTTACTAGATAGGAGTACAGAAAAACCAAGAGCTGCTGGAATATTATTATTTTGTGATGAACCTACTCCTATTTTTCCTACACGATGTGCAATAAAAATTGTAAGATATGATACATCAGAAATAATTCCAGAGAGAATTCACTTAAAGGAACAGTTTACTATTGAAGGTAGTTTACATAAACAAATCCAAGTTGCTGCTGAAACTATTAAAAAAGTGATGGATGGTATCCAGATTATGGGATCTTCTGGGCTTGAGAAGATAAATTATCCACCTGAGACGATTTGGGAAATATTGGTAAATGCTGTAATTCATAGAGATTATTCAATAGCAGATGATATTCAAATACAGATATTTAATAATAGAATTATCGTAAAAAGTCCCGGAAAACTACCTGGACTTGTTACAGTTGATAATATTTTGGATTCTCGTTTTTCAAGAAACTCAAAAATTGTGAGAATTCTAAATAAGTATAAAAATCCAGTGAATAAAGATATGGGAGAAGGGTTAAATACTGCATTTCAAAAAATGGAAGAATTTCGGTTACGTCCTCCAATTATTAAGGAAGAAGGTAATTATGTAATTGTTACAATTCCTCACACTCCCCTAGCTTCACCGGAAGAACAAGTTATTGAATTTCTGAGGAAAAATGAAAAAATTAGAAATAGAGAAGCTCGAGACATTACGGGAATACGTTCAGAAAATGTTATGAAAAGGGTATTTTATGCTTTGCGAGATAAAAAACTAATTGTTCCTGTTATGAGTAAAACAGGAAAGCGAATTGTTGCATGGACTAAAAGTAAACCGTAACCCTCACCACCGCGTATGTGGCTGCCCTATCTGAAAATTAAGTCGATCGGCAATAACGCGTGATCAAGTATAGAAAATTAAGCAAATCAGTCATAATCGAAATAAACTGTCGATACAGTAAAAGGTCGTCTGAAAACCGAGATTCAGGTTTTCAGACGACTTTTTATATCGACAAACCGCAAGCCTTACCTGCGGTTTGACCATCAAGCCAGCGGGGCGAGCAGTTTGTCGAATGCTTCTTCAAACTGTTTCAAACCGTCTTCCTGTAAGCGGTTGGCGAGGGTTTCTACGTCTATGCCGAGCGCGGCGGTTTCGGCAAGCTGCGCTTTCGCTTCTTCCACGCCTTCGGTCAGTGTGGCTTTGGCTGTGCCGTGGTTGATGAAGGCTTTAAGTGTAGCGTCGGGGACGGTGTTGACGGTGTGCGCGCCGATCAGACTGTCAACGTAGAGCGTGTCGGGATAGGCGGGGTTTTTGACGCCTGTGGATGCCCATAAGAGCTGCACGCGGTTTGCGCCTTTGGCTTCCAGCGCGGCAAATTCGGGGCTGCCAAAGTATTGCGCCCAGTCTTGGTAGGCGGCTTTAGCAAGGGCGATGGCGATTTTGCCTTTGAGGTGGTCGGGCAGCGTGGCGTCAAGCGCGCCGTCCACGCGGGAGATGAAGAAGCTGGCGACGGCTTGGATATGGTCAACGCTTTGTCCGGCTGCCAAACGTTTGGCGATGCCGCGCGCGTAGGCGGCGTAGGCTTTGAGGGTTTGGGCGCGTGAGAACAGCAGGGTCAGGTTCACGCTGATGCCCTCGGCAATGAGGGTTTCGAGTGCTTCGATGCCTGCGTCGGTAGCGGGGACTTTAATCATGGCGTTTTTACGCGCGATGGCGGCATGGAGGCGGCGGGCTTCCTTTACCGTGCCTTGCGCGTCTTTGGCAAGCTCGGGCGAAACTTCGAGGCTGACGAAACCGGTTTTGCCGCCTGTGGATTCGTGTTCGGCAAGGCAAACGTCGCAGGCTGCCCGTACGTCGGCAACCGCCATGGTTTCGTAGCGTTGTTTGGGGATGAGGTTTTGCTGCTTGAGGGCGGTGATTTCATCGGCGTAAAGCGCGTCGCCGGCGAAGGCTTTTTGGAAGATGGCGGGATTGGAAGTTACGCCGCACACGCCTTGTTTCAGCATTTGCGCCAATTCGCCGCTTTGCACGAGCGAGCGGGAAAGGTTGTCCAGCCAGATTTGTTGTCCTAATGCTTTAACGTCCGATAAAATAGTCATTTCTGATTCCTTTGGACAGATGTGTATGTTTCAGAAGGTTTATGCTACCCCGATTCGGAAATTTTGGGTAGTTTTATTACAGCAAAGGCGGATGGCGATGGCAGGAAACGAAAAATATCTTGATTGGGCACGCGAAGTGTTGCACACCGAAGCGGAAGGCTTGCGCGAAATTGCAGCGGAATTGGACGAAAACTTCGTCCTTGCGGCAGACGCGTTGTTACACTGCAAGGGCAGGGTTGTTATCACGGGCATGGGCAAGTCGGGACATATCGGACGCAAAATGGCGGCAACCATGGCTTCGACCGGCACACCTGCGTTTTTCGTCCACCCTGCGGAAGCGGCACACGGCGACTTGGGCATGATTGTGGACAACGACGTTGTCGTCGCGATTTCCAATTCCGGCGAAAGCGACGAAATCGCCGCCATCATCCCCGCGCTCAAACGCAAAGACATTACCCTCGTCTGCATCACCGCCCGCCCCGATTCAACCATGGCGCTCCATGCCGACATCCACATTACGGCGTCGGTTTCCAAAGAAGCCTGCCCGCTGGGGCTTGCCCCGACCACCAGCACCACCGCCGTTATGGCTTTGGGCGATGCGTTGGCGGTCGTCCTGCTGCGCGCACGCGCGTTCACGCCCGACGATTTCGCTTTGAGCCATCCTGCCGGCAGCCTCGGCAAACGCCTGCTTTTACGCGTTGCCGACATTATGCACAAAGGCGGCGGCCTGCCTGCCGTCCGACTCGGCACGCCCTTGAAAGAAGCCATCGTCAGCATGAGCGAGAAAGGTTTGGGCATGTTGGCGGTAACGGACGGGCAATGCCGTCTGAAAGGCGTATTCACCGACGGCGATTTGCGCCGCCTGTTTCAAGAATGCGACAATTTTACCGGTCTTTCGATAGACGAAGTCATGCATACGAATCCTAAAACCATCTCCGCCGAACGCCTCGCCACCGAAGCCCTGAAAGTCATGCAGGCAAACCATGTGAACGGGCTTTTGGTAACCGACGCCGACGGCGTGCTGACAGGTGCGCTGAATATGCACGATTTACTGATGGCGCGGATTGTGTAGTCCAAGCAGGTCGTCTGAAACCCGATTCAAGGTTTTCAGACGACCTTTCCAGTATAATCCAAGCCTTTCCCCCGATTGCGAACCCACCATGACCCCGATCCAACTCGACCATACCGCCAAAGTGCTGGCTGAAATGCTGACCTTCAAACAGCCTGCCGATGCCGTTTTGTCCGGCTACTTCCACAAACACAAAAAACTCGGCAGGCAAGACCGCCACGAAATCGCCGAAACCGCCTTCGCCGCCCTGCGCCATTATCAAAAAATCAGTGCCGTCCTGCGCCGCCCGCATGCCCAGCCGCGCAAAGCCGCGCTTGCCGCACTCGTCCTCGGCAGAAGCACCAACATCAGCCAAATCAAAGACCTGCTCGACGAAGAAGAAACCGAGTTTCTCAGCGGCCTCAAAGCGTGCAAAACCGAATTTTCAGACGACCTCCATACCGCCGCCGAATTGCCGCAATGGCTGGTGGAGCAACTGCAAAAACATTTTAGTGACGAAGAAATCCTCGCCTTCGGCCGCAACATCAACCAAGCCGCGCCGCTCGACATCCGCGTCAACACGCTCAAAGGCAGACGCGACAAAGTGCTGACCCTGCTTCAAGCCGAAAGCCCCGATGCAGAAGCCACGCCCTATTCCCCTTGGGGCATACGCCTGAAAAACAAAATCGCCCTCAACAAACACGAATTGTTTTTAGACGGCACGCTGGAAGTCCAAGACGAAGGCAGCCAGCTCCTCGCCCTGCTCGTTGGTGCCAAACGCGGCGAAATCATCGTCGATTTCTGCGCAGGCGCAGGCGGCAAAACCCTCGCCGTCGGCGCGCAAATGGCAAACAAAGGCAGAATCTACGCCTTCGACATCGCCGAAAAACGCCTTGCCAACCTCAAGCCCCGCATGACCCGCGCTGGGCTGACCAACATCCACCCCGAACGCATCAGCAGCGAACACGACAGCCGCATCGCCCGCCTCACCGGCAAAGCCGACCGCGTTCTGGTCGATGCCCCCTGCTCCGGCTTAGGCACGCTGCGGCGCAATCCCGACCTCAAATACCGCCAGTCGCCCGAAACCGTCGCCAAACTTTTGGAACAGCAACACAGCATCCTCGATGCAGCCGCCAAACTGGTCAAACCGCAAGGCAGGCTGGTTTACGCCACTTGCAGCGTATTGCCCGAAGAAAACGTAATGCAGGTCGAACTCTTTTTGGAAGAACACTTGGAATACGAACTCCTCGACTGCGCCGACCTGCTCGCCGGTTTGAAAATCGATTTGAACACCGGCAAGTACCTGCGCCTCGATTCGGCAAAACACCAAACCGACGGATTCTTCGCCGCCGTTTTGCAACGCAAGGAATAAATGTTCAAATAAGGCGTCAACACATAAAAGGTCGTCTGAAAACCCTTTCAGACGACCCCTCCCAATTCAGTTGACCAACCTGCCCGAATTTTCAGACTCTTCCGCAGGCCCTTTCTCATCGCCTGTCGGCGGCGTTTCCACCAAATCGGGCAACACCAATTCACCCAACTCGGTCAGTGGCGGCAGCTCTTCCAAACTATCCAACTGCAAATCGCTCAAAAATGTTTCCGTCGTCGCCCACAATGCAGGCCGCCCGACCGAATCACGATGCCCGATCACTTCAATCCAGCCTCTGTCCTGCAAAGTCTGCATCACGTTCTGCGACACCGCCACGCCGCGTATGCCCTCAATGTCGCCTCGCGTCACCGGCTGCTGGTAGGCAATAATCGCCAGCGTTTCCATTACGGCGCGGGAATAACGCGGTGCACGCTGTTCCTGAAGGCTGCCCAGCCGCTCGAAAGCCGCCTGAGCAATCTGAAACCGCCAGCCCTCGTGCGTATGCACCAGTTGCAACGCCCTACCCTGCCAACGCGTTTTCAACTGCGCCAATACATCAATTAATTTGTCCTGCGACAGCGGCGGCACACACAATTCGCGCATGGATTTTTCGTTTAGGGGTTCGGTTTGGGTCAAAAGCGCGGCTTCGATGAGCGCGTCGGGAGGGAGTTTTTCGTTCATGATTTAAGATTGTTGTTCGACATAACAAGTTTTCAGACGACCTTTAAGCACTTGGCGGTTGTCTGAAAAACGGAAACAGCAGGATATGTTTGACAGGGCAAATTTAAATGAAGTACCTGTTTCGGCCTCTCATCGGAGCGGGAATGACGATGTGCGTTTTTCCTATTTTAACCTACGGCACATTCGGACAGAAACCGTCTTTATCCGCCATGACAGGCTTCATAAAGCGGCAGCAAATCTTCCACCGTTTCGGCTATCCATTTCGCTACATCCTGCTTGCCCAAATCGTCGCGTTCAATGTGTTTGCCGATGCAGAAAAAGTCTTCGTCGTTTTGCAACCTTCGGTCGGATTCGCTTTGTTGTGCGACGGTGCGGTAGTCGTCATATTCGCTTTCCGCGCCGTGCCACATATCGAATGCGGCGTATTTTTCGGTATCGAAATCATCCAGCCAGCGGTTGTATTCCGGCAGCGCAATCGGCGACACGTCGGCTTTGTAGCAATGCCAGTCTAGGCTGACGCTCAGGCGGCGGCGGTTCAATAAAATCGATAAAATCGCGGCGGAATTTTTGTATTGGGCGTATTTGAAGTAGGCGAAGAAATGGGCGCGAACCTGCCAGCCGTTACACCAGCGTTCGATATGCGGCGGGGCGAAAGGTTCGCCCAAGTCTGCGGCGACCTGCTGTATCAACTGCTGCCATATCTGCCAGTTTTCCTTGTAGTCGGCTTTGATTTGCGGAATGCTTTCGGGCTGGTATTTTTTGAGCTGGGCAAACTGGAAAAACGGGATATTGAACAAATCGCAGCTTTTTGGCGTCAGCATGGTTTGCTTCCTTTTCAGACGACGTGGTTGTGTTACGGGGGATACTGGGGTCGTCTGAAAATCTGTTTTCAAGTTTTCAGACGGCCTTTGTTTAAAGAAACGGCAATCTGCAAACGACCTTATCTGCGCCGACGCGCCGCCATGATTTCGCCGATTTCGGTCAGTTTCTCTTTGGGGATAAACGTTTTGCCCATGTCGAACAAGGGTTCTTCAATCGCCAAATGCACATCGTAACCTGCCACAAAGCGTTTGAACGCTTCCGCATCGGGGATATAGGCGTTGTCTGCTTCGAGTTTGGCAAATTCGGCAGCCACGGCATCCCAGTTGCCATGCAGGCTCACATGCTGGCGCAAAAGCTCGTTCACGCTTTCTTGGGCTTGCGGCGCGTATTGCAGCAGGAGCGGGAAGAAGTTTTCTTCTTCGTCTTCATGGTGCAGCGGCGCGGCAACGTTGAAATACTGGGCGATTTGGCGGATGGTTTGCAAAACAATCTGATTGCAGCCGTTTTCGGCGATGTAGTCCGACAGCATGGCGACTTGGCCGCAGAAACGGCGCACTTTGCCGTGGCAGGCATACAGCATTTCAATCGGTTCGGCAAAGGTAACACTTTTGGTTTCAAACGGATTCATGGTTTTTAGGTTTTATTCTTAAATTAACGTTTCCAGATTATAACAAAACAGCCTGCGCAAGGCAGGCTGTCTGTTTTCAAACTTTAGGCGGATTAGTCAACCAAAGTAACTTTACCGTTCATCAAAGCACCGTGACCCGGGAAGGTACAAGCGAATTTGTATTCGCCGTCAGCCAATTTAGCAGGGTCCAGAGTCAGGGAAGCTTCTTCGCCGCCGCCAATCAGTTTGGTATGGGCAACAACGCGTGCATCATCAGGTTTAACATAGTCAGTTGTGGTTGCGCCAACGCCATCTTTGAAAATACCATCCATGTCTTCGGATTTACCGATAACAAGGTTGTGACCCATGCTGGTTTTAGGTTGGGTACCGGTGTGTTTCAGGGTGATGGTAAATTCTTTACAAGCTTTGCTTACTTGGATTTCTTTAGTGTTGTACTGCATAGCATCGTTGGCTTCAACGGTAGTTGCGCAGTTACCGGCGGCAGGTGCGGCAGCGGCATCAGCCGGTGCAGCCTCAGAGGCTGCAGGTGCTTCAGCGGCAGGAGCCTCAGAAGCGGCAGTTGCCTCAGCAGCCGGTGCAGCAGGTTCTTGAGAGCAGGCAGCCAGACCGATAACGGCAGCAGAAATCAGAGCCAGATAAGCTTTCATAACAAATCTCCAATTGATGAAATTGTGTTAAATTTTACGAAAATTAAAATGCAACCGATATTAACAAAGCTTAAAAAAGCATGGCAACGATTGCATAAACAGATGTCTCAGTACGGTATTTTGCTACAAACTTTACTTGAAATCAAAGCCTGTTTGTAAGTTTACACCAGTTTACCCAAAAACCAGGAAGACTCACCTTAAGGCTATGCATTTAGTATTAGATTAACGGCCATTTTACTTCGCCAATTAACTGAAATTTACAATTTTCTGAAAGTAAATTTTATGTACCGTGTTTCCTGACCAATTCCGCCAAAGCTTCTGCCAATTCAGGATGTCGCTTTTCCAACCTGGCTGCCGCCGAATCAAAACTTTCCAATGCAGCTTTACTCAAATGTAGGGTATTCGTTTTCGGCCGGCTTTCCGGCTTCGGTACAACCTTAACCGAGACAGACCGTATTGCCTCATCCAAACTGGCCAATTGCGGCAGAACCGACGGCACAATCATCTTCAAACGCGATGCCGCCATATTGTTTGCCGCCAAAAGGATAAGCCCTCCATCTTCGATGCATGCCGTCTGAAAGTGCGGATGCAGATTAGGAGGAAGCAATTTTTTTACCGCAGCATCCAAACGCCGCCATTTCCCCGCCTGTTTCAAAAGCTCCGAAAGCAGTGAATCCTGCCTGCCCAGATGTTCCATATTCATAAAACGCACACCCCGAAAGATTGAAATACTGCAAACGCGCCTTTATTTCAGACGGCATTAGCACTTTACGCAACCGCTTGTGTTAAAATTACGTTTTCGCCCACTATTATATCAGGCGTAGGAATTATTCATGCTGACAAACATCGCTAAGAAAATTTTCGGCAGCCGCAACGATAGGCTGCTCAAACAATACCGCAAATCCGTTGTCAAAATCAACGCACTCGAAGAACAAATGAAAGCCTTGAGCGATGCGGATTTACAGGCTAAAACAGCCGAATTCAAACAACGTCTTGCCGACGGACAGACTCTGGACGACATCTTGGTCGAAGCCTTCGCCGTCTGCCGCGAAGCATCCCGCCGCGTGCTCGGCATGCGCCACTTCGACGTGCAACTGATCGGTGGCATGGTGCTGCACAACGGTAAAATCGCCGAAATGCGTACCGGCGAAGGTAAAACCTTGGTCGCCACCCTTGCCGTTTATCTCAACGCACTTGCCGGCAAAGGCGTACACGTCGTAACCGTCAACGACTACCTTGCCTCACGCGATGCGGGCATCATGGAGCCCCTCTATAATTTCCTCGGCCTTACCGTGGGCGTGATTATTTCAGACATGCAGCCGTTCGACCGTCAAAACGCCTATGCCGCCGATATCACCTACGGCACAAATAATGAATTCGGCTTCGACTACCTGCGCGACAATATGGTTACCGACCAATACGACAAAGTGCAGCGCGAATTGAATTTCGCCGTCGTTGACGAAGTGGACTCCATCTTAATTGACGAAGCGCGTACCCCGCTGATTATTTCCGGCCAGGCAGACGACAACATCCAGTTGTATCAAATTATGAACACCGTTCCGCCCCACCTCGTCCGTCAAGAGACAGAAGAAGGCGAAGGCGACTATTGGGTCGACGAAAAGGCACATCAGGTCATCCTGAGCGAAGCAGGTCACGAACACGCCGAACAAATCCTGACCCAAATGGGGCTGCTGGCGGAAAACGACTCACTTTACTCTGCGGCAAATATCTCCCTGATGCACCACCTCATGGCTGCCTTGCGCGCGCACTCGCTGTTCCACAAAGACCAACATTACGTTATCCAAGATGGCGAAATCGTCATCGTAGACGAATTCACCGGCCGGCTGATGTCCGGCCGCCGCTGGTCCGAAGGCCTACATCAAGCCGTAGAAGCCAAAGAAGGCGTGGAAATCAAACGCGAAAACCAAACCCTTGCCTCCATCACCTTCCAAAACTATTTCCGCCTGTACACCAAGCTCTCCGGCATGACCGGTACGGCAGATACCGAAGCTTTCGAGTTCCAAAGCATTTATAACCTCGAAACCGTCATCATCCCGACCAACCGCCCCGTACAGCGCAAAGACTTCAACGACCAGATTTTCCGTTCTACCGAAGAAAAATTTGAAGCCGTCGTCAAAGACATCGAAGAATGCCACAAACGCGGACAACCCGTCCTCGTCGGCACCACCAGCATCGAAAACTCCGAACTGGTCTCCCATCTCCTGCAAAAAGCCGGTCTGCCGCATAACGTTCTGAACGCCAAAGAACACGAACGTGAAGCACTGATTGTCGCCCAAGCAGGTAAAGTCGGCGCCATTACCGTTGCCACCAATATGGCGGGGCGCGGTACGGACATCGTATTGGGCGGCAACCTGAAGCACCAGATTGATGCCATCAGAACTGATGAAACCCTGAACGATGATGAAAAAGCCGCACAAATTTCCGCATTGGAAAACGGTTGGCAAGAAGAACACGATAAAGTAATGGAAGCAGGCGGTTTACACATCATCGGTACGGAACGCCACGAAAGTCGCCGTATCGACAACCAATTGCGCGGACGTTCCGGCCGTCAGGGTGACCCCGGCTCCAGCCGCTTCTACCTCTCCTTTGAAGACCCATTGCTGCGCCTCTTCGCGCTCGACCGTGCCGCCGCCATCCTCAACCGCCTTGCACCCGAACGCGGCGTCGCCATCGAACACAACCTGCTGACGCGCCAAATCGAAGGTGCTCAACGCAAAGTCGAAGGTAGAAACTTCGATATGCGCAAACAGGTTCTGGAATACGACGACGTCGCTAACGAGCAACGCAAAGTCATTTACAGCCAACGCAACGAAATTTTAACCAGCAAAGACATCAGCGACCTGATGAAGGAAATCCGTTTTGATGTCATCGGCGGACTTGTAGACATCTACATGCCGCCGGACAGCATGGAAGAACAATGGGACATTCCGACTTTGGAAAACCGTCTGGCTGCCGAATTCAGACTGCACGAAGACATTCAGTCCTGGCTGAAAGCAGACAATACAATTGACGGTCAAGACATCAAAGAGCGCCTGATCGAACGCATCGAAAACGAATATGCCGCCAAAACCGAACTGGTCGGCAAACAGGCAATGGCTGATTTTGAGCGCAACGTCATGCTGCAGGTCATCGACACCCAATGGCGCGAACATCTTGCCGCCATGGACTACCTGCGACAAGGCATACACCTGCGCAGCTATGCTCAAAAAAATCCGAAGCAGGAATATAAACGTGAAGCCTTTACCATGTTCCAAGACCTGTGGAACGGCATCAAATTCCATATTGCTTCCCTGCTTACATCGGTTCAGATTGAACAAAACCCTGCTGCTGCAGTTGAAGAGCAACCCGTCGGCAACATCCAGTCTATCCATTCGGAATCTCCCAATATGGAAGAACTTTTGGGGCAGTCGCAAACCGATCTGGTTACCGAGGCCTTTAATCCCGATGGAACGGATTTCAGTCCCGAAGCCTTAGAAGCGCGGGGGCAAATCGTCCATAGGAACGATCCCTGCCCATGCGGAAGCGGCTTGAAATATAAACAGTGCCACGGAAAACTGGATTAAGCGTCCGAGTAGGTATGCCGTCTGAACATCCGATTTCCGGTTTCAGACGGCATTTTGCCTGAATCACCGTATCCGACCGACAATCCGAAAACTCCCGATTTGATACCGTCCGAACTAAAAACAGGCATCCGCCCCTCAGAATCACCCTCAGAATCATGATTCCATCCGATTTCATTGACGAACTTCTGGCCAAAGTCGATATTGTCGATATTATCGACGAGCAGGTTCCGCTGAAGA
>ERZ772909.609-NODE-609-length-21534-cov-12.857256_pt1 | contig 21534 bp, 29 predicted proteins | sample MGYA00511137_ERZ772909 | MGnify/ENA primary metagenome ERZ772909 (study PRJEB29015, sample SAMEA2738095) | human oral metagenome | biome: human oral; feature: human-associated habitat; material: saliva | place: China | collected 2270 ... | reverse complement strand
ATAACAACCACTCTTGGTTTTCGATAAGGTTGCACTTCTTATATTATCCTTATATTTCTGCAGTCGTTTATGGTATAAATCAGAACAACGGAATTTAATACATTTTAAGTTTTTCGTAAGAATTATCTTACGAGTATCAAATGTATTTTTCTTTGATATTGCATCAAATGGAAATAAGGCCGATTGTTTGTCTTTCTTACTCTTGAATTTTGGAAATCCTTTATGTTCCTTGAAGAACTTTTCGTAGGCAGTAAGCATTTGCCTAATGGATTGTTTCATCACCTTTGTATTCTGTTCCTTTAACCAAACAAATTGTTCATCTTTCAACAATGTTCCATGAAAATATTTTGAAAGTTCCGTTAATCCGAGATTTGTTTTATCGGCCTTATAAGCTTCTTGTTTCCGAGCAAGCATATGATTATAGACAAAACGATAGCAACCAAGCACCTTATTGAGTGCTTGCTCCTGCATTTTATTTGGATATAATCGTACTTTAATTGCTCGTAACATAATTGTCATTATTTAGTTTTTACATCTTTATTATACTTAAAATTAATCATAAAAACAAATATTATTTATTAATTTTTCTTAAATTTTTAATGAACTGTTAATAACCCACCGGAATAATATTCACCCAAATTATCACAAGTACCCTCCTCTTCATCTACACTATCATCATTATCTTCATCAAAATCAATGCAATCTTTAAAGTTTAATTTAACCAAAATAGGCAAAATTAAAATTGCAATGATTGAAGCAAAAGTTAAATGAGCATTAAGAAAAAATGAAATTACAATTGATACAATTGAAATAATAACGTTACTCTTCATAAGAATGATTTTATTTACTATTTGTTTTAAAATATTCTTTAACCTTGATAACACCAATAACAACAACCGTCAACCAAGAACCTGTTGCAAAAAATGACATCATTGCCGTATCAGCATTTTCAATATCACGTGTCTCATGTTCAATGAAAAGAAACGCAACCAAGCAACCAATAATGTAGATGAAAAATATAATGTTATCCATAATAATACTAATTTTTTATTTTAAACAAACTGAATGCCAATCGTTTTACCATCATCATTCTTAATAAAATCTATTGGGCCAATTGTACAGCTTTCACGGAAAACTAAAATACGAATATTATCAGCAGTAATAATTTCTTTACCATCAATGAAACGCTTATCACCAACAACCCTAAATATCAATTTATCCTGATGGGCATTGAAGTCAAAATCCCATGTTGTATCATAAGCATCCATTTCAACGTCCTCTTCATCAACCGTATAGCGATAATCAACGCCATTGTAGTTAAAAGTAATTTGAATCTTCATATTCTAATTTTATTTATGCATATTGAATTTCAATCGTTTTTCCATCATCATTATTAATGGTATCAATCGGTTCAAGTGCACCATATTTATCGTAAACTAAAATTCTCAGATTATCGCCACTGATAATTGTCTTACCATCAATGAAACGCTTATCAGCAATAATCTTAAATACCAGACCATAATTCTCTAATGGATTAAACCACCCATCGTTGTGAAATACAATAACACTCCATGTCTTATCATCTTGTTCAAATGGATCTTTTTTTTCATCAAGCGTATAGTAATAATTAAACCCATTGTAGTTAAAAGCAATTTGAATCTTCATATTATATATTATTTTTATGTTACTTGTTACATCTATATTATACTAACGCACTAAGTCAAATCAAAATGACTTGGGGTTAATAACAGTTTATCCTTTTAACTAAGACTAAGCAACTTGGTAAGGTATGCTCGTCGTTCATCCTCCCCATAAAGGTGATTGAACTTCTTCATCTGAGCTTCCGTCAACTCAATATTCTGCTTAAACCACTTGGAGAGAGAAGTGAGAATGTGATGATTATTCTCATCCTTATAAGCTCGATAACGCAACACACTGCAAGTTACAACATTACCGTCAATGTCACGGATTTTCATCACTGAATACTGATAGTTTTTTTCCATCTTATTTTTATCAATTTAAAAAGTTAATAATGTTTAATATAAATCGTTTGAACGCTTTTCAATAATTTGCGCGGCTTTAATGTTACACTTATTGAACCACGCCTTAATCTTTTCGCCCCTATCAATCAAACTAAGGTTTTTATATCTTGAGTTACCAAAATCAATGCGTATATTAATAAGGTTCTTAGATTTTAGCATATCAATGGTTTCATCATCAAGGGCATAAAACAATCTTGTCACATCGGTATAACGTTTGTAAAGAGAATTGTAATAACTATCAAATGTAACTTCATCTTGATGTAACTTACTAATGCTACCATCATCAAAACATAGAACGATAACGTTATCATCAAATTCAAATTTATCACCATAAACCTCAATAACAAAAACATGGTTTGTCTGAACAGTATAATAACAAAGATTATAACTTGAGTTAATGGATTTATTGTCCAAACGTACCCAACCAATTTGCTCATAAGGAATAGCATCACCTTGATACATCAACTGTGCATTCATACCAACACTAAAAGTGAAGAACATCACCAAAGCAAGAATAAAACTTTTCATCTTTTTCATTTCAAATCTTTATTTTAATCGTTAAACTTGTTTCGCTTACATTCATATTATACCAATATAGAAACTCAAAACCAAACCACAATAATAACATTTAAGGCTTATTAGGAAATAGGAGGTCACAATAACTTATATCATTAAGTTTTATGTAAATAGTAACAAGGTGTTTGCTTTATAAATCTTTATTTATTAACAAATTCCCATCTAAATCCACCAATAAACCTACTATTATCTTTTTTAAGTTTTCTGTCTATATGACTTAACTTTAATTCTCTTTCAGCTTCTGTGATTGAAGGAAATACTTTGATTATTTCCCCGTTATATGAATCTATTTGAGCAATAGGTTTTGCCGTATGTGTTTTATTTGAGTTAGAATATAATATCGACGAAGGAATAAACCATGCACACTTATCAAGCCATCCTTTATGTCTACCATAATTATACCACGTGTTATCTCCTCTTGCAAATTGTGTTCTTGTGGTATATTTTTTAGCTACTTCTAAAAACTCTTCAATAGTGTGCCTATATATTCCCGTATTTCCAACTGATGAAGAACCTTTACCTGTTTGGGCTTTATTTAACACTTTCCAACCTTCTTTTTTATATTTGTTCTTATAGTAATCTTCAAGTTCACAACCTTCCTCAATAGTGATATTATTTTTTAGAATTTTCATTTGTGGTATGTTGCAATTATTTTCTTTAGCAAAACGATATACACTATCTTTATTTTGGTCTCTATGCTTTTTTAAACCTCTATGACATTTATCTCTACTTATGATATCAATTGTTCGTCCTATATAGACAGCATTTAATTCATTAAATTCGTAGGAATAAACAGCGTCAATTTTATCAGTGAAAATATGAAGGTTTCTAAGCCAAGTAAAATCATCAATCCATAAATTATATTTTGAGGTTTTATATGCTTGAGAATACCTTTTAGCAAACTCAGTACGAGATTTACATTTTAAGGCGAGTTCTTTACATATTTCATATGTATATTTTGAAGGTAATCCAGGTTTCTTTTGTTGGGGGAAGAATATTTTTAGCCATTTATTTCTTCTTGCTGAATGATAGGCTGAACTATTTCCTTTCTCAAACTTATGACTGCATGAATATTTCATCGCTTCTGTTTGGCAAATGTCGTAATTATTCCAATACCCCGGGCTATTGCGTGTTTTATCATTAAAAAAATCTTCTAACCATTTATTTTTTCTTGATACGTCATATGCTTGATGATTTTTATATTTCATCTCTGAACGAGAATTACAAGTACTTGCTAATTCTTTGCATGTATCATAATTCCAATAACCTCTGTGTTTTCGTTTGCTCATCATTTCTTATACCATTAAAATAAAAATAATTCAACTTATATTCTAACAATTAACCAACCATAGATTATAACACACACAAACAATGGGGGTAAATTGATAAGATACTTACATCTATATTATACCAATACAAGGACTAAGAACCAAATATAAAATGAAAATAACATAAGCAAGCAGAAGGAAATGAAATGTTTTGTACCAAGTTATTTGCAGATGTTAAAAAGAATAAAATAACTTATGGATTAACGTATGAAGGATTAATGTTTCACGTGGAACATTATTGAAAAAAAATAAGATTAATAACAATATCATATATGATTTACATAATTGAATAATCTACACACAACGTGTGAGAAATAATAACAATTATAAAAGTAATTTACAAAACTAAATTAATATAATAATAAATTTACAAATGTAAATTAAGTAAACTTGAATGAAATGGATGTGTTTGTAGTTAGGAGGTAAGTAATGCAAATAAATTAAATTTACAAAATTAAACCAACCACACAACAGTTTACATTTGTAGTTTACAAATCTAAAATTATGCCCTGTTTTAGGTAATTTGGAAGTGTAAATTGAAGGAAAATGAATGGTTTATTTACAAATGTAAAATGACCTATTATAGGGTATTTTTATAAACCGCTGATGTATAGGTAGTTACGTGTATAATTGCTTGAAAACGTGTGGAAGATGGTGGATTGAAGGTGTAAAATATTGTTTCACGTGGAACATTAATTGAAAATGTGTGGGTGTGGGAAGTTGGAGAAAAGATTGCGCCTTGCGTAAATCTTCACAATTTTTCACATTTCCAAATTTTTTCTAAAAATTCTTAAAAAACTTTAATTACCATTTTTTAACATATGTTTTTTTTTCTTAATTTTTCTTAGTGTTAAAAATTTATAAATAAAAAAGTTGCATAAAAAAAATCTGTTCACTCTTTTTACGGAATGAACAGATCAGTTATTACTCATTTGAGTAATAGGTATATCGCCAAGTGGCATAAGTTGTATTAACGTTGGTAAAAAATAAAAAGAAAATATAGAAACTATGAATAAAAATTGAATTATCCACATGCCATGTCTTGGCTTTTTCTCGTATGTTGAAAATTATTAATTATTTCAACTTCTTGCTTCTTCCTACGACGTTAAGAAAAACCAACGTTAATTTATTTTTTAAAGATGTCGTAGTCCACAAGCGTAAATTTGGCCTTACGGTTGCCTATTATATATTTTGGTTAACAAGGTTTTTACAATTTGGGTTATTATGTTTCCCCTTATTTTTGTTTAATAAAACTTTTTATTAACTTCAAATTTCTTCATAAGGATTTTATTGCTGAAACATTTTTATTAATGTAAATATTTTACTATATCTTTTTTTACTTACAATTCTTTACTCATTTGAGTAATGGGGTGGTATTTTTCATGTTTCAGCGTCCTCCATTAATTTCCTTGAGTAAATATTGTGGATGCTTGTTGCCGTTTATTATGCTTTTGTGTTTCCGTTAAGTTTCCCAAAGTGTTTCACAAGCATTTATAATTTTTTTCAGTATAGTTGTGTGGTGTTGCTGTCCACTTTTTAACTGTGTCATCAGTTTTGGATGTGTTAAAGATTTTTGCATATTCTTGCGTCAATGAAGTATATGTAGAGCCATAAAAGCCACCATACTCAGCCGTGCTTGATTGTACAAAATTATTGTTATTTTGTGTATAATTCATTTTGTTTAGTTTATTTTACCTTATGTTATTTAATCTTTCTCCTGTATTTTGTTTTTGCGATTATTCGCATTTTTACCCTGAATTATTCAGGTACAAGTTGCCTGACAATTTTATTTTTCCATTGTTATTAAAACTTACGATTTGTTAAATGGTATGTATATATTTTGTTATGTTACATAGTAATATAAACAATTTGTATTTGTGTAAGTTTGTATTTTTTAGTTTACATATCTATTATACTACGTTTTTATCAAAATTCCAACCTGAGTTTATTAAAGATTGTTAATTATAATAATTTAGTTTATAAAATTTATATAATGTGTGTGAATTTTTACACAATTTTATAATTTATGTAAATTTCACTTTTTATTTCAAATTATTACTAATTTTATTAAGCCTGAGATTTTATTAACCTTTCGTTACCTTTATCTCCAATTGCTGTGATTGGTTGTGTAAGATATTGGTGTAATTAAGCCGTGGCTAATTGTTTTGCCCTAAGCACTTATATTATACCAAAGTATTGTCCCGAAACCAACTTTGTTAGTCGAAAAATATGTGTAAAAATGTTTTTTGCCCTTTATCGTGTTATTTCCGCCTGCAAGCGTGTTTCTTTTTGTGGGTGTGGTGTTATGCCACTTGTAAGGTAATTGTGTGTATGATAGCTTGAAAGCGTGTTTTGGTGGTTTCATATTGTATTGTTGTTATTGTTGTGCGTGATATACCAAAGTGGACGATATACAAATTCGTTGTTGTTTGGTTTATATCTAAATTTCAGTTATATCAATTCGGTTATTATTAAAATTTGTATATTGTGTTTAGGCCTTGTTTGGCTGTACAAAGGTACGAAATAAATTTGTGGCGGTGCAAGTTTTTTTGCTTAATAATATCTTAACAATTGTGTTAATGTTTTTAACACTTTTTTTTAGGGTGTGACGGAGACTATACTCTTTCGTTTTACCGAAACCCATCAAAAGCCAAGGTCGCTATTTTTGATATTGCAAAGATACGAATTTATTTTGGGAAGTGCAAGTGTTCTCCTGACTTTAACATTCTATTAACGTTTGGTTCTTTGCGCTTGTTTGTTTCATCGTTTATTTGGTCTGTGGCTTTGTTTCTTGCTTCGATAGGGTGTTATATCATTTGAGATATAATCGTGGTGTATTGCTTAGGAAACAACGTGTTTTGGTGTTGTTATTATCCTGCGTGTTTCTCCCACTAAATCCACTATATATTGTTTGCTTTAATACGTGGCTTTGAGTGAGTAGGTATCATAGATACAAGTTTTGTTTTTGAGTTAGTACGCGATGTGCTATTGTACATTACAAGTGCAAAGGTGGATAGTGTTTTGAGTTGCGCAAAGGAAGTGTGGTTTGTTTCATTGTTTATTTGCCCCGTGGCCTTGTTTCTTTTTGTGGGTGGCGTGTTGTCAAGCAAAGTGGAGAAAGTGCGAGAGATGAAAGGAAAACACAAAGGTAAAGAAATACTCGGCGTGGATAGGTGTTCTTTTTGGCAATACGCATATAGTGGATGTGGGCTTAAATAGATTCTTGATTGGGGTGAGGGTAAATATGTCCGTTTATTGTGCAGTCGTTTATATACAAAAAAAAAGCCGTACATTGATTAGTACGGCTCTATTTGCTTGTGGTGTGTGTATTATATACGTTTGATGATGTAGTCCCCGTTTAATACGATAATCGTGTGGTTTTCGTTATCGGTGTGTTTGTCCAATGTGATTTTGGTTTGTTTCCCTGCCTTGAGAATTTCTTTGATTTTGTAGAGTGAAACGTCGATTGTTTCGTCTATCATTCTTTGGTCGCAGTAGCTTTGCGGATATTTGGGCTTTGTATTGTTGTACAATTCTTCCGCGTTTTCAAACGTTGCAACGTGTTGCTTTTGTGTGTCGTAGTTATCGAACCAAACAGCGTGGTTTTCTACGCAATTACAAAATGTTCGTGATACAATGAAAAAATCCTCACATTTCACTAATACAACTTTATTATCTTCGTCTAAGTGCAACTCACCTTTGAAGCCTTTGTTTGCGAATTTGGCGAAGATTGCCAACATTTCAGCGGAGATCATAAAATCTTCGTCACCAAAATCACTAACTTTGTCACGCTTAATCGTGTTTTCGTTAGCGGTTGTGATATATCCGTTGTGGTACGCGGAAAAGATTTGTATTCTTATGGAATAAAGTTGTTTATTGGTTTTTAAGATTTGTTTTGCTTCTTCTTTTGTCAAAGAAACTTTGATGATTTTCTTTGCATCTTGTATGCGTTTATAATCACCTAAGAAACAAAGGTCACGTTCTTCCCAAGATTTGGGAATAAATGTTTGCTTTTGGACGCATCTGAAATTGTAGACGCTTGTCTCGATTGTTTCCTGCAGATTGAGCTTATCAATGTTAGTAGCACCAAACAATACTGCCCCATCTTCATAAAAGAGTTCTTTCTTTTCTGTGAGCTTGAAAGTTGCGTAGGTGTCGATTTGCTTTCGCTGACGCAATACGCTTTTAAGCATATTGAGTTTTTCAGTAAGGATTTCGATTTCACTTTTCATACGTTGCATATTTTATATTGTTTGTCTTGTGGGGCTTTCCCTCAATTGCAGTGCAAAGGTACGAAATGATTTTGCTAAAACCAAGTCTTATCGTGATTTTAACTTTTCATTAACGTTTGTGTTAAATTATTTAACGATTTTTTTTAAGGTGGGTTGGAGACTATACTCTTTGGTTTCATCCAAACCCATCAAACGGAGACTCACCTTTGTTTGATGATGCAAAGATACGAAATAAATTCGGTTTGTGCAAGCAAAACCACGACTTTAACATTTGGATTTTTAGACTTGTCCTTATTTGCTCTGTGTCGGTGTTTCTTGTTGCAGGCGGTTGTTATCCTAAATGAGTGAGAATCATGCAGGATATGAGAAATAAAACGGCTTGTTTGTTGTTATTATTGTGTGTGTGGTGTAAAACAAAAAGCCACCCCACGTATTTTTACGTAAGGTGGCGACATGCACTATAAGCCTTGAAACATTAGAAAACGTCGATTGATGCCTTGATAAGACTTTCTACAGATTTTGCAACAAACATTTCTTGTTCGAAAGATTTAGAATCGGTAAAAGAGCAAAGTGTTTTTTGGCACATTTTTTGTACAATAATTATCTTTTGCATAATATCTTTCAAATCTGCCTTGTCGTTTTCATTAGGCGTTTGGATTGGGCTTTGGAGAAACGCCTTAAACTTTTCATCGAATAAAATGATTAGCTTTTTAATTGTTCCTTGTAAGTCTACAAGAGTGTAGATGATTTCTTTTGCCCTCCAATGATGTTTAATGTTATCATCATCGAGCAAAGCGACATATTGCTTATCCAAAAAGCACAAGTTTGCGCTTACTTGCACGAGAATCAAAGTGAAATTGATTTTATCCATATAGCAATGATTTTATTAGTTACGAATGAGGATTATCCCGTCATCGTTTTGACACTGCAAAGATACAAAATAAAATCGAGAAATGCAAGCAAAATCAGGTTTTTAACGCCCATTAACACTTTCGTTAAAATAATTAACACTTTTTTTTGGGGTGGGACGGAGACTATACTTTTTCGTTTCACCGAAACCCACCAAACGGAGACTCACCCTTGTTTGATAATGCAAAGGTACAAAATAAAATCGAGAAAAGCAAGTGTTATCCTGACTTTAACGTTCCATTAACATTTGGCTTTGTGCTTGTTTGTTTCGTCGTTTATTTGCTATATAATCGCATTTCTTATTGCAGGTGATGTATTATCCTGAATGCAGGAGAAACGCGCAGGAGACGGCCTAAATGTGCAGCTTTATTGGTTTGTGGGTATGTGTGTGTTCAGGATAGGATGTAAAAAACCTACCGCCACAAGTTTATTGTGACGATAGGAAACCACTTAATCTTACTCTTCATCAATCTCTAAAAGGAGTGCTCTATCAACGATGGAAAATGCTTTCATACGTTGTTTAAGTTCTGTTGTAGTTGGTTGGTCATCATCAAAGTGTTCCATTTTGTTCAGGAAGTTGCAAAAAGCACTACTAATTTCCCGAATGCTATCAATGATAAGTTCATGCTTATCCTTGAGTTCTTGCTCACTGATTGCAAACGGAGATTCTGAAGGCAGGCCATTATCTGCAAACATTGAAATTTCCTCCAAAAAGCAATCAACAAAAAAAGCCAACGCATTTTTCTCTTTTAACGTTGTTAAGAATCCTTTATGCAGCAACACTTTTCCTTCGGTTGCAAATAGATTCATCTGATGGAGATAAGATGAAATCTTTTCGTGGGTGTCAAGCCCATTATACACAAGGTTCATGAAATTTTGATACGTTTCTACCCATGCGTTAGCTACTACACTTTCCATAATCTTGAATTGTTTGTTGTTGGAGGAATATCCCTCGTTGTTTGACAATGCAAAGGTACGAAATGTTTTGGCGAAATGCAAGCGATTTTCCTGGTTTAACATTCCATTAACGTTTGCGTTAAATTTATTAACACTTTTTTTTAGGGTGGGACGGAGACCATACTTTTTCGTTTTACCGAAACCCCTCAAACGGCAACTCACCTTTGTTTGGTACTGCAAAGATACGAAATAATTTTGTAATGTGCAAGTGTTATCCTGAGTTTAACATTCCATTAACGTTTGGGCTTATCGGTTTCTTTTGGCTTGTAAGCGTGTTTCTTTTGTTTGGTTATAGTTGCTACTGCCTGAATAGTAAACGTGCAGGAGAGAAAAGGAAACCACCCTGCATTTGTTTATGCAGGGTGGTTAATCGTTGTGGTTTATTTTTCCCGCCACATTCTTCTATATTCTAATGCTTGTTCTGCATTCTTTTTAATAAAAGGATAATTACTTTTTTTAAGTTCTTCATCAGTGATTGATGTTTTTGCGAGTTCTAAGGCCGATGAGATACCATCTATCCCTAACACGTTATAATCGCTAATACCTTCTTCAATCATTAGTTTGATAAGCCGCATTACGTTGTCATAGTCATTACGATTTGAGAAATATTGCATCAGCAAAAGATGTCTCGGTCTCCTTCCATATTGTCCGATAAACTTTTCATAAGCGTTCCAAATGCCAACATTATCCCCGTGAATAGATTTTAGTGACATATAAAAGCTACAATCAAAATCATAGGCTTTATTATTGATTATAATATAAGGCTCTACTGCGTTTCTATTGTGACGCTTTTTCGGGATAGGTTCTTTTGTGCTTTCCCACATTACATTCTTGTCTACTTGTTTGATACGATTCTTGTCGCACACATAGAAAAGACCACTATCGGTTTTCATTTTACTTTTGGGGTAAATCTCAATATCGTAGTTTGCCATAATGTATCTTTTATTTCTATTATTCTTTTGGTTTGTGAGAACGTTTCTTGTTGTTGGTTGGTATTATCCTGATAGTGTGAGAAACGTGCAGGAGAGAGGATGAAACCACCCCACATTTGTTTTTGCAGGGTGGTTACGTTTCCATTATTGTTTCTTTCCTTTCATTTGTGTGGCGATTGTTTTATTGAACAAAATCACTTCCACAGCATTTTTGGCATATTCTATAGTGATTTTCTCTTTCCCAAATTTTTTGGAAAAACGTAGAAAATCTTCTTTCAGGATGGGGTAGCCATAGAGAACGATGTTGTTTTGGTTATCCTCGTCCTCAGCAAGGTTTTGCCACATTTCGTCAAGTGTGGCCTCAGCGATTAGTTCTCTCTCCCCATTTTCGAGCCAATCACCATAGGGATGCTTAAATCTACAATTTGGTGATATAATGCAGAAATCATCATTGGTGGCTACAACCACATGATTGCTTTCATTGATGTAGAACCAACCTTCAAAGCCATTTGGTGCGAAAGTGCTAATGCAATCAAGGAAAAACGGATAGAGAAAGAACTGCAAATTCTCTTTGTCACTTTCGATATGTACATTAGTGCACATAATCGTATGTGCGTTGGTTGAGTAGAATTTTCCATGTGCATAGTGGAGCGGAATATAACGGATAGCATCTCGGTTTGTGATGTCAAGAATAGGCTTAAATTCTTTATAATCTTTCTTCGTGAAGGAGACGCGTACTTTTTTCAATTCCTTATTAAGGTAGGCCTCTTCATAGTCATCAATACTAATTAGACGTTTATCCAAAAAAGCATCTTCAACACTTAATGGACAATCTTTTTTGATATCCTTGACCTTATAAGAAACGGCATAGAAATTTTCCGTTCTCGTCTTAAAACGTTCAAAACTCTCGCTAACGAAGAGTCCGTTATTTTGAATCAGGACAACGTTTCTGTCCTCATCAAAGTAAACATTTTCTTGTTTCTGTGCTTTTCGTTTTGCGTTTGCTTGTTTAGCAGTGAGCAAAAGATTGAACATTTCGTTATTGTTGAGAGTTGCCATAATGTTGTATTATTACTTGGTTGTTATTTTAGCGTTAGGCGTTTGCCGTTCGATTACAAGTGCAAAGGTACGAAATAATTTTGGGAAATCCAAGCGTTCTCCTGATTTTAACTTTTCATTAACGTTTGGTGATTATAAAAAACCTACCACCACAAAAGTAATAGTGGTGATAGGTAAAATGTTTAGTCCTCTAATTCATCAATCTCCAAAATCAATGCTCTATCAACAATAGAGAATTTTTTCATTTCGAATAATTCTTCCATTACTGATGGTTCATACAGCTTAAGTTCAAACCGAAAACTATCTATTTCACTTAGCATAGTACAAAAACCACGACTAATGTCTCTAATGCTATCAAAGATAACTTCATAGTTATCCTTGAGTTCTTGCTCACTGATGGAAAACGGAGATTCTGACGGAAGGTCATTATCCTCAAACATTGACATTGCATCGGACACGTTTTCAACAAAGATGTCCATTGCATCATCCTCTTCGATCGACTCTAATTCCCCCCTATGCAACATTGTTCGCCCCTCTTCTGCAAAATCTTCCATTTTTTGGAGATAGTACGATACCTTTTCGTGCAAGCTAAGTGCGTTGAACACTTTCAATTCATTGTTGCACTTTTCTACAAATTCGTTAGTAACTACATTTGCCATAATCTTGGAATTATTTGTTTGTTGTGTGAGGACTATCCCTCATTGTTTGACGATGCAAAGATACGAAATGATTTTGATAAAACCAAGCTTTCAAGCGGTTTTAACTTTCCGTTAACAGTTGCGTTAAATTATTTAACACTTTTTTTTAGAGTGGGACGGAGACTATACTCTTTCGCTTCACCGAAACCCCTCAAACGGCAACTCACCTTTGTTTGATACTGCAAAGATACGAAATAAATTTGAGATATGCAAGTGTTCTATTGACTTTAACATTTGGATTTTTGGTGTAGTCCTTATTTGCCCTGTAAGCGCGTTTTTTATTTCCGTCGGGTATTGTATCATCTTAGGTGCAAACGTGTAGGAGAGAGGAAATATAAGCCACCCCACGTTTATTTGTGTGGGGTGACTTGACTTGTTATATTTCAGAAAGCAGCATACAAAGTATTGATAACACCTTCCACAGATTTTGCGATAAACATTTCGTGTTCTAATGGTTCAGAAACAACCAAGGAATCAAACGTTTTATAGCACAAGTCTTGTGTCTGCATGATTGTTTGCATAACATCTTTCAAATTCTCTTCATCGATTTCATCAGGCGTTTGGATTGGGGCTTGAAAAAACATTTCAAACTGTTCTTCAACGAAAGTGTTGAGTTGTCGAGTAACATTTTGCAAGCTTGCAAAGATATACTCAAGTTCTTTTGCCCGTCGATGACGTTTAATTCGTTCATCATTGATTAGAGCGGTATAGTGTTTATCCAAAAAGGACAAGTTTCCGCTTACTTGAAGGAGTGCCAAGGTGAAATTTACGTTATCCATGTGACGATGATTTTATGTGGTTATGAATTAGGACTATTCCTTTATCATTTTGACGATGCAAAGGTACGAAATAATTTTGGAATGTGCAAGTGATCTCCTGACTTTAACATTTGGAATTTTGCGTTTTTGCGTTTCATCTGTTTATTTGCCTTGTAAGCACGTTTCTTGTTATTGGTGTGGTGTTGCCCCACTTGTGTTATAATGTGCGGTAGAAGTGTCTGTATTGGTACTTAGTTAGGTAAAAAAGGTCGCCCTACTTTTATGTAGAGCAACCTTGTTCTATTTAACCCCAAAAATAATACCCACAGCTTTCGAATAAATCGCAGTTTAGTCCAAAGTAGGTGTATGCGGCTTCGTAGTCGATGACGTTTTTAATGTCCTCGGGAATATCGTCGCGGTAGTTATTAAGGTAATATTCTGCCGCATCAGCATCACAAGAGAAAGAACCCTCTCCAAACATTTTCTCATAGACTTTTTGCAAGTCAAAATTCTTAAGGTCGAAACACTCAAGATAAGCGATTACTTGATCTTCATCATAATCATCAGTTGTTAGTTGATCCAAGATATTGATGATATCATCTGCGGTGTTTTCAGTGAAACGTCCTGCAAGATAGGAGTAGAGTTCTCCTTGAGCATCGACTTGAACAGAAACGTCCGACACGTCAATAAGGTCTGCAGCTTCTTCATCCTCTTCAGCAAATTCGTCGATTGCCATTTGTTTAAGCTCATCAAGCGTTTCAATATCTTCGACAATTTCACAACCATAGGTGTATTGCTTTTCGTCATTGAGAGTTACGATAAAATCAAAATAAATCATAAGGCACTTTGTTTAAGTTGTTTGTAAATAGAGGACTATCCCTCATCGTTTGATAGTGCAAAGGTACGAAATAAAATCGAGAAATGCAAGCAATCTTCCGATTTTAACATTTCATTAACACATCGTACCCGAAGCGAGACTCGAACTCGCACGAACTTTTCAGTTCAAGGGATTTTAAGTCCCTCGTGTCTACCATTTCACCATTCGGGCAAATAATAGGTTCTTTTATTCGGAGAACCAATAGAACCGATACTTTTATTTAATCTAACACGACAAGATTATTATCTTGTTTTGCGAAAGGATTCACTTTCAGTTCTGTGATTCTTTCTTTAATCAAAGCCACATTATCCTTAATGAAGGATAGGATTTTATCCGCATCCCACCAATAGGTATCGCAGATAGTTGTAACAATTTTATCTTCTACCATAAGAAGAGTGTTGTTGTTGTCACCTTGTTTTACGTCGAAAATACCGATTGCAGAAGTAATCATAATTGTATAGCTGTTTATTTGTTTTGTGAGGACTATCCCTCATTGTTTGACGATGCAAAGATACGAATTTATTTTGGAAAGTGCAAGTGTTATCCTGAGTTTAACATTCCATTAACGTTTGGGCTTATCGCTTTCTTTTGGCTTGTAAGTGCGTTTCTTGTTATTGGTTGTAGTTGTTACTGACTAAATAGTAAACGTGCAGGAGAGAGGGGAAATTATTTGGTTGTAGGCTAATGTAACGGAGATGGTAAGTACATAGAGACAAAAAAAAAACTATCGCCACAATCACTTTGTGACGATAGAAAATCTATTTTATTCTACTTTTTCAGTATAAACACACTCATCGTGGTTTCCACATAGAAGATGATCAATTGGCTTTTGCCAAAACTCACCAAGTTCGGGACTGATAATACAAACCTTTGTATTGCTATCCACATAGACCACCTTGGAATAATCATATTTGTCGCCGTGAATCAAACGTGCTCGCTTAATGAAAGCCTTTGTTAATAAGGATTGTTCTTCACTATTCTGTTCAACATCACGTTTAGAACAACCACATCCTTTTAGGTGGTCATTAGGCTTTTGCCAAAATTCACCATACTCGGGATCGATGATACAAACCTTAGTTTTACCATTTACATAATTCACCTTGGAATAATCGTACTTATCCCCATGAACCAAACGAGCATTTTTAATGAAATTTTCTACTATTGCTTGTTTAAGTTTATCAATCGCAATCTGTTCACGTTTAGGACATCCCATGCCAAGAAGATGATTTGCAGGCGTTTGCAAAAACTCTCCATACTCGGGATCAATGATACAAACCTTGATGCTACCATTCACGTAGTCCACTTTGGAGTAATCGTACTTGTTGCCATGAATTTCACGAGCCTTTGTAATAAAATCTTTAAGTGTCATAATTCTAATTATTTGTTTGATGTTATGTGAGGAATATCCCTCGTTGTTTGACAATGCAAAGGTACGAAATAATTTGGGAGAATGCAAGGAAAATCGGGAATTTAACTTTCCATTAACGTTTTGGGGTTGTGGCTTTTTGGCCAATTGTTTCTTTTGCCTTGTAAGCTCGTTTCTTGTTATAGGCTTGGTGTTATCCCACTTGACACACGAAAGTGCAGGAGAGAGAAAGGTGGTGGTTGTTATTGATTTGATATTATACCATCCGAGGAGCAAACGTGCAAGTTGGATAGAGGATAAAAAAAAGCCTACCGCCACAAGTATTTTTGTGACGATAGGAAACCACTTAATCTTCCACTTCGTGCAAGCTATTTATTGATATTCACATACACATTCTTCGTAATCGTCTATAGAACTTTCGATTACAGCATTACCACAGATACGTTCGTGAGAAATATCTACACAAGCATTTTTTCTAAGAATTGCATTACCACCAATTGTAAGATTAAAACCTTCGGCAAATGCATCGTCAGTTACAAGTGCATTATCTTCAACTGAAACAGAGCCACAAAGTCTCGCATTTTTTTCAATGATAGCATTGTCCAAAACGTCAACATTATCGTTAATAGATGCGTCGTCCTTAAGTTTTGCATCACCATACACTTGAGAATCATCACATGCACAAGCATCATCATAAATCCAACAATTACCTTGTTGTGAGAGATTATGATAGCCCGAAACCCAACCACCTTTATCTCCTGCCTTTACGTCCCCAAAATCTTTGACGGCTTGAATGCGATACAGCCAACCAAAACCATCTTCGAGTTTTTCGTCTTTGAGAATGATGTACTTCTTGTTTGTTTCTTGTGACATAGTTGTAACTATTAGTTTGTTATATGAGGAATAGCCCTCGTTGTTTGACAATGCAAAGGTACGAAATGTTTTGGCGAAATCCAAGCGAAATCACGCTTTTAACATTCCATTAACACTTGGCCTTGTTTTTACATTGGTGATTTTTTTGCTTTGTAGCCGCCTATCTTCTTGCAGTTTGGTGTTATCCTATATGGCTAATAAGCACGCATGAGAGAAAAGAATAGCCACCTTACAAACGAAAATGTAAGGTGGTTATTGTATCGTTTAGTAGGAAAAGTCGATGATGTACAAGTAATCATCAGAATAATTCTCCAAGATTACTTGGAAAGATAGCAGGACTTTTGCTACCGATTCAAAGTAATAATCATCATAGTCAAGTGAACCAAAGAAAAATCCGTCACACGTGGGCAAAATTTCCGACGCTTTATCTCGGTTATTAAGGACGAACTCACATTTTTCAATTAGTTCTTCCATTTCCCCCCTTGTGATAACCGCAGTCGTCTCATCTTCATTAAGAGAACCCGAGAAGAACTCAAATAGAAAATTTACCTTTCTGAAATATGCAAGAAATTCAAAATTCTCACAATCAATGTCATTAAGTTCATCAATTAGTTTTTCATAATCCTTCCAACTATTGGTGTTTGTCTTAACCATAGACTTAGCGATTTTTGTAACGTTGATGTCGAGTCCCATAATGATAACTTTTTTATTGCTGTTTGTAATTAGAGGGATAACCCTCGTTGTTTGATGATGCAAAGGTACGAAATAATTTCGCGAAATGCAAGCGATCTTCCGTTTTTAACATTCCATTAACACTTGGTTCTTTGTAGTGGTTCAAGGAAGAAATGCCCAAACTTATGTTTAACAAAGGGTGAAAGTTCGGTGTCATAGTATGCTTGAAAATCAATATTCGGGAAAATCCATTGAGGAAATCTATCTAACTTTCTTGCGACTTCTTTTGCGAACTCTTTTTCGTTTTTGTACCAACCAAGATATGAATTAGCAACTGCTCCCTTTTTGCAATTTTCAATTCCGAATAGACACATAAACATACCACCAAGATATTTCTTATAGTTTTCGTTTGCCTGCATAAGGCTGTTCTGCTGATCTTTGATAAGTTCATCAAAGATATTGGACAATGCAACGTTTTGTTCAATGTTTTCAGCTTGTTGGGTAAATGTCTTCATAACGAATATAGTGTAATTGTTTTTGTACTCGAAGTGAGATTCGAACTCACACGGACATTACTGCCCAAGGGATTTTAAGTCCCTCATGTCTACCTTTCCATCATTCGAGCGTTTGTTTCATTTTGGTACTGCAAAGGTACGAAATGATTTCGGATAATGCAAGGAAAAACGATGATTTAACTTTTCATTAACGTTTCCGTTAATTTATTTAACACTTTTTTTTAGGGTGGGTTGGAGACTATACTTTTTCGTTTTACCGAAACCTACCAAACGGCAACTCACCCTTGTTTGATGATGCAAAGATACAAAATAAAATCGAGATATGCAAGCGTTCTTCTGATTTTAACATTTGAAATTTTGATAGGCAGTTATAAGGTAGTGTTGTACCGACCAATGAACAGAAATTCAATAAACAAGCATAGAGCAAAAAAAAACCACTACCTTTATTAGGTAGTGGAATGCCTGATATTTAGAGATAGGCTTCTTTATAGTAGTTACAAAGGTCTATAATTTTATTGAGGAGTCCCAAGATGAAATCTTTTTCTTCCGCGAAATCTGCGTGTTTGACGAGTTCTTCTTTCGTGTAACTTTTACCACAATAGGAAAATTTGTCGTGGTAAGGAAGATATGTTACAAATTCATCATAAGGAAGCCACAGATTGAAAGTATAGAAATATCTCTGACTTTTGATTTCGACATCATCCAAGATTTGTGTATAATTTGAGATAACCATATTTGACACCTTGGCATCCTTAATGAAGGCTTCTCCACTAATTGTAGAATGTCGGTCAATAACTGCATTTCCTGCAACGCAAGCAAACTCACAAACCTCCGAATCATTCAAGATTTTGGCGTTCCCACTAACGTGAGGGTTTCCAAAGGCGATGGAATCATCATAAATCCAACAATTGCCGTCTTGAGAAAGGTTGCGTTCACTTGCCACCCAACCACCTTTGTCTCCCGCCTTTACGTCCCCAAAATCCTTGATGGCTTGAATGCGGTACAATGTTTTGCCGTAATAATTTCGCGTTTCATCGGTCAGTTGGTACTTCTTTTCTTCTTGCATGGTGGTATGTTGTTTGTTGTTTATAATTTGAGGAATACCCCTCATTGTTTTACGATGCAAAGATACGAAATAATTTCGATATGTGCAAGTGAAATCAGGATTTTAACATTCCATTTAACACTTGAAATTTAGATAGTCAGTGATGATGTATTGCTGATCTTTATCCTTATATTCCACCTTAATATCATTATTGTTTGGTGTCGTTTGGTATGCCATACAATAGATATCATAGGTTTCATCAATTAGGTCAGTTAGTGTAGAGTCATCTTCAAATGCAGTTTCATCATAAACAATCTGTAGCTCATCTAATGTAATGATGATATAGAAATGCTTTTTCTCCATACTTTTGCGTTGTTATTTGTTAGTTAGGTTCATCAAAATTACATTAGCCAATTGGTTCACTTGTTTCACGTAAACTTGGTTATATGCTTCCTCATCAAATATTTCTTTTTCATCTTCAACCTTCACAATCAACGCGTCACTTGAAAGGAGGAGACTATTGCAATAATTGATTTGCTCTTGATATTCGTCGGTCAATTTATCTCTATAGCTTTCAATTTCATGTTTGAAATCTTCGATACGGCTGATAAAGATATCAACTGACATTTTGTTGGGTATTGTGTTCTCTTTCAAAAGAAAATCGTGTGCAGTTTTGTATGAATCCATAATATACGTCTATTTGCTGAATTTACTCTTTATACTCGATTTTGATTTCATAAAGTGGGTAAGTGAGTTTAAGGTACTTCAACTCACACTTAAATTCAGTTTCATAAACCGCGTGTACTTTAATAACGTATGTACTACCATCACTATTTTCACGCGTTGTTTCACCATAAAAAGTAGGATAAAGTTCACCACCAATCTTAGTGTAGATTTCTTGCACGTTATAGAATTTCATATAGCGCAGTCGGAAGCCATCACAGAGATATAGTGTTTCATTTTCATACTCCAAAACGTCCTTAATGAAAGGTGGGAAATTATCTTGCCATTTATCGTAGGTTTTAGTACTTTTCTTGTACATTCGGTATGTCACCTTAGGATGCAAGATATCAAAGTAATAATCTTGTGCTGCAAGGTTGAAAGTCACGCACATAAAGAGAAGAACCAAAGCAATTTTTTTCATTTGTCTTATTTGTTTGATGATGTTGTGTGAGGAATATCCCTCGTTGTTTGATGGTGCAAAGATACGAAAGATTTTTCCGAAATGCAAGCAATCTTCCGTTTTTAACATTGCATTAACACTTAACATTTGCATCTATGGGTGTGTTTATTGTACCAATACAGCCGTAAATAGTGGGGTGGCGGAAGTACCACCCCATTGCCTGCAAATACTAATCCACTACTTCATCGGGAAAATGTTCCCATATAAATTCTTGTATAATTTTTTCAAACGTTTCCTTAAACACATAGCTGCGTATGATGGTATCACATCTAAACGGATATGCAATATATTCCGACAAATCAATACCAAACTCAGAACAAGCCTTTTTAAGCAAGTCCATGTTTTGGCGAACGTAACTCTTTGCTTTTTTGTCGCAAGTATAAGCACCACTTTTGTCGCCCGTAACCTCATCATAGAGGTCAAAGCTCTCCGTTACTTGGTTGTTGAAAATCTTTGCAAGGTTCTTCTTGATGTCCTTCTTTACAGCCTTGTAGTAGTCGTACTTTTTCATTGTCGTTTATCTGATGACGTTATGTGAGGAATATCCCTCGTTGTTTGATAGTGCAAAGATACGAAATGTTTTCGAAAAAACCAAGCAATCTACCGATTTTAACATAAGGTTTGGTTTTTACATTTCTATTCAGCGTGACATTTAGGACACCCACAGCCGTAAAAGTGGTCATAAGGTGTTTGCCAAAATTCTCCATGCTCAGGACAAATGATACAAACCTTTGTATATTTATCAATATACTCAACGTTAGAATAGTCATACTTGTCGCCATGAACTTTACGAGCTGAAGAAATATCACCATGTTCAGTACAAATAATAATAGCCTTATTTCTACCATTCACATACACCGCCTTGGAATAATCATATTTGTCACCATGAACTTCACGTGCCTTTGTAATGAGTTCTTTAATTGTCATGTTTCTAATTATTTGTTTTTTGTTATGTAAGGCCTATCCCTCATTGTTTGACAATGCAAAGGTACAAAACATTTTCGGGAAATGCAAGCAATCTTCGGATTTTAACATTCCATTAACATTTGTGTTAATTATTTTAACACTTTTTTTTAAGGTGGGACGGAGACTATACTTTTTCGTTCTACCGAAACCTACCAAACGGCAACTCACCCTTGTTTGATAATGCAAAGATACGAATTTATTTTGGATTGTGCAAGTAAAAACTAGGATTTAACGTTCCATTAACGCTTGGTTCTTTGCTTATATCTATTTATTATTGATAATAAAATAATCATAAAATTAGCAAATGAAATTAGGTAGTCACAACACTATGACTTATTTAAGGCCAAAAGTTTTTTGGCAGCGTTTATTGCCTTTTGTTGGTAGGTGTCAATCAGTTGATTATAAGGTTCAGCACTCATTGGGGGCTGTTGGTTATGATTTAAGGCTGTTTTGGGACGATGATGGTAAGTTAGAATATCGGCATGGTTTTTTGCGTTTCCCTGCTGATAACATAGATGAAGTATTAAGTTACGCAGAATCAAATAA
>ERZ772909.608-NODE-608-length-21571-cov-4.174103_pt1 | contig 21571 bp, 22 predicted proteins | sample MGYA00511137_ERZ772909 | MGnify/ENA primary metagenome ERZ772909 (study PRJEB29015, sample SAMEA2738095) | human oral metagenome | biome: human oral; feature: human-associated habitat; material: saliva | place: China | collected 2270 ... | reverse complement strand
TATATTTAATGCTTCTTCCATTTTTAATAAACGGGATAAAAGTCAGAAGCGATTACAACCGAAATTTATTTGGTGAAATTGTCGGATTCAAGAACTTTATAGAAAGTGTAGAGCTCGATAGGCTAAATGAGCTCGTAGATGAAAATCCGTCGTATTTCTATGATGTTTTACCTTATGCATATGTGTTTAAGTTAACGGATAAATGGATTTCGAAGTTCAACAATATATCGGTGCCTAACCATTGCTCTTATACTTCACTTGGACAAAATGATTTAAATCCTATGACAGTTAATAGGATGATAAGTAATATTGAGCTAAGAACAGAAATTGAAGTGCCAAAGACCTACTCGGGAGGATTTATGGGTAGCAGTAGAGGTGGCGGATTCAGCGGCGGCGGTGGCGGATTCAGCGGCGGCGGTGGCGGATTCTCAGGTGGCGGTGTCGGCGGCGGCGGCGGCGGTGCTTGGTAAGTTTATATTTTAATATTATTGTTAGAAGCCTGATTAATGGAGAAGACATATTGATCTTGATACTGAAACTGATTATTTGTGCGGACACTTTGCAAATATAATAATAAGTGAAATATACGAGATTAAATTCGGGGGAAAGAACGGATAATTTTGCATGAAACAAAGGAGTAATATGGCAAAGCTGCAACCATCAATTGAATGGAAGAAAAGGTATGAAGCGGTCAAGAACCTGCTTACATCACCGGTAAACTATGCAAAGTGCTTTGACATGAAGGAAATTCACGGCAAGGAGATATTCATTTTGGATATGGGTGAAATCGAATTTCCTACAGGAGATATACTCGTAAGGGATCCATTAGTATGGCTAAACAGAGATGAAAAAGCATATTTAACATCTGTGCCGAGGGGAAAATATAGAATTGAAACGTTAGTTGTAAAATTAGAAGAAGATCACTACAGGTACGCACTAAGCAGAGTGAGATTTACAGAAAGCATCCCGAAGATTTATTACGAGGCACTTAAGGGTGATGAAAATCTAGATGATGTAGATGGTGATAGCATATTCGGATTTAATGTAGATGCCGGTCTTGCAACTATAGTTGATGTAGCGACAAGGAACGCATACTGTGATTTTAAAGATAAATGGTATGCAGAAAATCCTGACAAGAATATATATGATGATTTTTTTGCTGAGGTTTTTGCAAAGAATGCTGAGGACAATCCAGATTATCAAAGAGAGGTTGGAGACTGGATAAACTTTAAAATACCAAATTCAGAACTCTCAATTCCCATGATACAATCAGGATTTGGGGACGGAAGATATCCTGTCTATTTTGGTTATGACGAAAACGGAAAGCTTTGCGATTTAGTCGTTGAATATATATATTTAGCATAATGAGGTGTATTATGAATGACCTTCAAATAGATTATTTTATGGCCGTAGCCACTAATTCGAGCTTTACCAAGACATCGGAAGAACTCTTTGTATCACAGCCTGCAATTTCCAAGCAAATTGCACTTCTAGAAAGAGAGCTTGGGGTTAAGCTATTCATTAGAAATAATAGGAGAACAGAACTTACAGAGGCTGGTAAGAGATATTTTGATTTTTTTAGCCGATACAAGACTGAAATGGGCAATATTAAACACGAAGTATCTGAATTAGATGGCATTACTGCTCAGACAATAACCATCGGGATACTTGAAGGTTGGGATTTTGCATCATGGCTTACTAACGCTATAAAAAAGTATAGAGATTCACATGGTTATGTAGATATATTGATTAATTATGTCGGTGCCAAGGAAGTATCAACGCTGCTCCTTACGGATGAGATTGACATTGCAATTTCGCTAAAAAATACTTTTGATACATTCGCAGAGATAGAATCTCGGAATATACTCGAAACCAGAAAGAAACTCGTATATAACAAGCAAAATATGTTAGCTATGAAAGGAAATCTCAGTCCAGCAGATTTTGCTAATGAAAAATTTTTTGCGCCTTGGAGCATCATGGATGATACAGTTACAAAGAGTATTAACATGTATATGCAGCCATATGGCATCAGGCCAAAGATTCAGTTCGTAAATAATTTCGAATCGATGATTAATTGTGTAAGATATAACCTTGGTGTTGCAATTTGCGATGAATTTACGGGATATCTGAATGATAAGAATTTAGAATCAATTGATTTACAGGAAAAAGAATTTATCTGTGCTGGAATGATTAAGAACAGCACTAATGATGAGGTTAGGGAATTATATGATCTGATTATATCTTGTTCAGCTGATTCATAACAACGCGGTTATGTAGAGCATACCTAATATTCAATTATACAAAGTGACCTTGTTTGTTTAAAATATAGACAAACAAGGTCGTTTCGATTTTAACGATTTTGAGCTATGAATTGTTTTTATTATGGATGGAGGGTATTACAATGCCAAAGAGTAAGAAACTAACTGCAGTATATGCACTCATTATGGATTTGCCACTCAGCATCGTTGTTACTATGGTAGCACTTGCACTAGGTGGTAATCTGACAATCGAAAGATTTATTCCGAGCTTCTGCTTAGCTTATGTACTTACATTTTTTATTAATTTTCTGCCTGTTGGTATGATAGGTTTTAAATTCGCAAGTAAGTACGCAGAAGATAATACTTTCAAGTTTGGACTTCTTGCAAATGTTGTTATAGCTTTTTTCTTTGTAGTTATCTTGGATTTAGTGATGACAGCTTTTGGTGTGTTCATAGCTGGTAATGGAACGTTGAATGATTATTTGTTTGCTGTTGTTGCTGGCTTTATACCATGTTATATTCCAACACTAATTATAGCGATGATATGGTATCCCGTAGCAGACAAAGCTTCAAGAGCGATTTGTCATGAATAAATAGGAGGTGTTAGTATGAATAGACCAGAATTCTATCCAGTCAGGAGTTTAATATACGTCGATCTTGCCCATGAGGATTATAGGATAAAGCTTGAGAATTGGTTATACAGGTACCATATTCCAGATAGTATTTCGCAATTTGGACCGTATGTGTCAAAGTATGCATTTTATCAGGCTCTTCCGACACCTCCAGGTGGTGAAAGATTTGGTACTGTAAGAATGCAGATGACAGAGCACTACTGGCTAGCAAATCCAAATGATATTAGAAATTTCGTACATCATAAGGCACTGACAGAGTATTTTCCTAAGGATGTACTAATATGGCAAAATAATATGCCTGATGAGGGGAACTCTCATAAAATTAATAAATCCGAAGAGGTTAATTTTGAAGGTGATGATGCGAGAGCTACAAAAGGGAGCGAAGAATTAGGTACAGTTCCATTTATATTTGCATTTATCCCGGTATGGTGGGAAGAAGACTTCAAGGGCGAAGGCAGAACTGTTGAAGATGGACCAAACTATAGATGGCAGTTTATGGTTCATTACCCTGAGGGGGTTACTCTTGAAGAAGGAGATAAGTGGCTTAAGGAAGAATTCTTACCAGCCTATACAGAACAGGATGAAGTAATTAGATGTTTATCTAGTAAGATAATAAAGGAAATAAATGGCTGTGATTTTGATCGTGTTGTTGAAATGTGGTTCCCATGTCAGTCTGCGTGGGTAGCAGCGACAGAAAAGGCTGCTAAAAAAGTAAAAAAGCCATCCTGGGCTGAGACTACGGATTTCCCATATCTCAAAAAGTCATATGGAATCTCGGGAATTTTCTTATCAGATATAGCAAGATCAGATAATATGACTGGTTATCATGGTTATATTACAATGAGGTAAGAACGGAAATAATATGAGTAAAAGGGAAAACCTTAATCGCGACGGTAGCAAGGGTAAGTATAAAGAGGTGCTTACCCTTGCTCTCTTAGTTGGAATTCTTCCTCCAACATGGGCTGTAATAAGCCCATATATAGGAGTTCACGTTGGACCTATAGCTCTTATTGCTGCTGGCATATATGGTGCAAATGGGAATAAATTCGAAGACTCTTTTAAAATAGCAGTAGGATATATCGCTGGAGACATATGGTCATTAATTGCCACAGTCGTGATGCAAAAATCGCCTTTTAGTGCGAATATTACACTATGGTCTACTTTATTTATACTGGGATTTATTGCAGTAATAATATCTGCAAAATTTCCCAGGTATGTATATCTGCCAAGTTTTCTAGCAGGATGGGCGATAGCGATGTTATCGATGAATCTAGATTCAACAACTCCATTAATAAGGATGACAATTGAAATCGGAGTATCGATGATTGTGGGTGTATATTACGTTGGGGCTTTGATAGATAAGATACATAAGATGGTAAATAATAGATAGAGATAATAAGTGAGAATTTTAGTCAATAATGACTATGAGATGCTTCGTAATATATTAAATGTTTCTGTAATTGATATGTTGCGAAGTATAAGGAAACTACCTGAACAATTTAGTTTAGGTAGTTTTTTTCAAGATAATAATTAAAAGATATTTAAAAAATATAAAGGTATTATCACAGTGAAGCAAATAAGTATCGATGGGGACATGAATCTAATGAGATATAACTATTCCTAAAATCATAATTTTGGGAATAGTTATAAAACAAGGAATTTGGCTGCCATGGAGGCAGCCTCGTAAATGGAGCTTTATGTATTTGACAACAAGTGATATAACACTGTACCAATACCTATTTAATAATAAGGAATATATACTCTGTATTCGAATATCTACCATAATACGGAGGGTCATATACCCTTATCTCATAAAAAACGCCTCTAAGGCGAAATTTTAGCCTCGCTTTTTTACGACTCTACTGGAACTAGAATAGTATCTCCTGTTTTTATATCAGAAGCAGATATACCATTAAGTTCACATATCTTGTTAACTGTGGTGCGAGGATCAACGTACTTGCCACTATACTTATTAGCAATAGACCAAAGTGTATCGTTTTGTTTAACTTCAACTTGTCTATATGTATCTGAAGTACCAGCTTCAGTTGTAGCGAAACCTAGTAAGCTGTACACGAGCATAGTCATGCTTAATACTGTTACTAGGACAAATATAAAAAATCTAACTGGCGAAACAATTTTATATTTCTTTTTCATAATGATTACCTCCGTATATATGATACTAATAGCTTATAGCTACGGTATTAACTATCAATGAATTAAAAAGAACAAATGTTCTGTTTAGATGTTCATAGTATAACCCCTTACATATTTAAAGTCAATAAGAAAAAGAACAAATGTTTGAAAAAATAAAAATAGATGCTGTAAGTCTGTATTTACAGCATCTTAAGGATGATAAGTTGATCGAAATATTAATAGTTTTTTCTTGTTTTATTGCTTGGAAAGGATAGATATGGTAGGTATTGTGTGAGTATTAGATGATTATGCTGTTATATCTGCAAAAGACGCATTGATAAACTCAGCTAGTTTTTCTCCATTAATAATTATCTGTGCTCCCCTCTTTCCTGCTGATATATATATATGATCATATAGTACTGCAGTTTCATCGATGAAGGTCGGAAAATGTTTTTTCATTCCAATCGGAGAGCACCCACCTCTAACATAGCCTGTTAGCGGAAGTAGCTCTTTTACATGAATCATCTCTATCTTCTTGACACCTGCTACAGATGCAGCTTTTTTAAGGTCTAGCTCAGATGCAACCGGAATTACAAATACGAAATATTCTCCAGTATTTGAATTGGTTACCAATGTTTTGAAAATTTCTTCCTCAGATATTCCTAGTGCTGCAGCAACATGCTCTCCAGAGAGATCAGATTCATCATAATCATACTCACTTATATCATGGTCAATACCAGCGCTATCTAGCTGCCTCATCGCATTAGTTTTTTCAATTTTTTCTTTTTTAGCCATAATCTAAACCTCTAAACTATCTTCAGAATCTTCATAAGAGTCAATAAATTTAAGTAATGCATCGCGTTTTATATAACAAAATAGCATAATAATGATGCTAACAATAATCAAGAAAGCAATACCAAGGTAATTTCTATGTGCTAAAAACATTCCGAATAACAAGCTTTCAAGGATTCCCGGAGATCTTCCGAGTATCGATAGAAATATAAATGGTTTGATTTTTATATTTGAAATACCAGCAATATAGCTGGTGAAGTCTTTCGGAATACCAGGTATTAAGTACAGGAGAAATATTATCACATAAGCGCGTCTACTATTAAGTTTTCTCACATACGATTTAACTTTTTCTTCGCCGAATATAACATGAAGAGCGTCATTACCAAGGAATTTTGCAAGATAGTAAGTAATCACTGTCCCAATGAAAGCTCCCACTAGGGATATTAAGAAACCACCTAGTACTCCATATAAGTAACTTGATGCGAACTGTATCGGTTGACCTGGTATGATACATATGATAATTTGGATAATTTGCAGTAATATTAGAGGAATAAATGCAAAACCTTTAAACTCATCAAGTTTATTTGGGATATTTAACAAATAAACTTTATTAAACAATGTATCTTTATATAAGAGATATAACACGAGTGGAATAACGATTAATATAGCAAAAAGCAAAAATAGCTTACCAAAGGCGATTAACCGTTTAGAAATAGTGATAGTACGTGTATTTGCACGTACATCTTGTTTTAAATCAGTTATTGTTGCTTTCGCTGTACATTCAATATTATTTTCTGTTTTCTCCTTGTGCTTTTTTGACATCTATTAAGCCTCTATTTACTAGCTCCTGCAAGCTTTTTATGATACCGAATCTAGCATGTTCATAAGTAAGACCGCCCTGATAGTAAGCAATATAAGGCTCTCTGAGCGGAGCATCTGCACTTAATTCAATGGAAGAACCTTGTACAAAGGCGCCAGCTGCCATAATCACTTGGTCATCATAACCCGGCATATCCCAGGGAATTGGGGTAACGTATGCGTCGATTGGTGCAGCAGACTGAATCGCCTGAATAAATGCTATCGCTAAGTCTGGATTTCTGAATTTAATTGCCTCGACTATGTCACTTCTCTCTGAAGAAACTGGCGGGCACACCTCATATCCGAGCATATCGTAAACAGTACCGCATAACATAGCTCCCTTTAGCGCTGCATTTACAACCTTGGGTGCAAGGAAAATTCCTTGAAGAACGGAACGATTTTGTCCAAAAGTTAATCCGCATTCAGAACCAATGCCTGGACACGTTAGGCGATATGAGATTTTCTCTATTAGATCTTTTCTTCCGCAGATATATCCACCAGAAAGCGCTAGCCCACCCCCCGGATTCTTGATAAGAGAACCTGCAATTACATCCACACCAAAATCAGTCGGCTCCTCTGCACTTACGAATTCACCATAGCAATTATCTACCATAACTATGATATCCGGGCGAATTTTGTGTATAAGATCAGTGACTTTACGGATGCTGTCCAAGGTTATCGCTGGTCTCCAGTCATACCCTGTTGAACGCTGCATTGCAACTACCCGCGTATTCTCGTGGAGCGAATTTTTTATTGCCTCTAGGTCAACATCCAAGTTATCATTTAACTCAACTTCGCTGTACTCTATACCATAATCCGTCAAAGTTCCCATATAATCATGGTCATTAATACCGATGACCGTCTGTAAGGTATCATATGGTCGACCTGTCACGTAAATTAGTTCTTCACCTGGTTTTAGTATGCCAAAAAGTGTCGTAGAGAGCGCATGTGTTCCGTTGACAATATTGGGCCTTACAAGAGCTGCCTCCGTATTGAAGATACTAGCATATACCTTTTCAACGGCTTCACGGCCTGCATCGTCATATCCATATCCAGTGTTCCATGCGAAGTGTGAATCGCTAATTTTATTAATCTGAAATGCACCTAGAACTTTGAGCTGGTTAATAGCACATATATCCTCTAGTTCAGTAAACTGTTTTTTTAGCTGTTCCTCTGCCCTATCTACGATGTCTAGAACAGCAGGCTTAATATCAAAATTCTTTATGAGATGCTCATTATAGCTAGTCATTAATCGTTGTCCTTTCTCTCTATCTCCCACTCCATATCTTTCACCAAATCCCGCTTTACATTCATCTTATGTGAAGCATAAAGCTGAGTTGTCGTTACTTGCTCGTGATCAAGTAGAGCTTGTACATCATAGATAGAGTTTCCACGACCTATGAGACTAGTGGCTGCTGTTGCGCGTAGCTTGTGCGGGCTATAACCGTTGTGTTTTGTAGTGTTAAGCGCGATTGCAGTATATTTTTTTACTAGCTCCCTTATCGACCTTGATGTCATACGTCTTCCTTGTAAAGACAGAAATAACGCATCCTCGTCGGCTTCCGTTTCTTCAGCAATCGAAGAACGTTCGTTGTTGATATAATCCTGAACAGTCATTTGTACTGACTGATTAATCGGCATGCTTGATTCTTTACCTCTTTTGCGATAAATGATAAATTCGCCACGAGAGAAATTAAATGAAGAAATGTTGAGCTGCTGAAGTTCTGAAAGCCTAAGACCATAGGTTAAGAAAAGAATTAGAATTGCTTTATCACGAAGCTTCGTCTTCTCCCAGTACTTGCGCTCATGTGGAGTCATGTTTGAACCAGTGCTTACCGCGTCAAGCATAATCATTACCTCATCATCCTGAAGTGCCTTTATCTCACGCTCACCAGGTTTCGGAACTTTTATTGGATCAAATCCATCAGTTATGGTGTTTTCAATAAATCCATCGCGATAAAGCTGTTTAAACATGACGGATACGGAAGATTTTTTGCGTGCGAGAGTTTTGTTATTATTCTCATAAATAATAATCTTATCGCCATCATCTACAGTGTACTTGCGGCAGAAATCAATAAATAGATTGACATCCATAGATGTTAGTTCGCGAATTTCTTCAAGTTTTATATTTTTTGGAACATCAGCATCTGTGAGCGAAGTATTACTAATGAGATAATCGAAGAAAAAACGCAAATCCTGCAGGTATGCAAGTCTAGACATGGGAAGAACATTTCCTTTTAGGTACACAAAATATGAACGCAAAAAACTAGGTAGTTCACGTTCAATTGCCTCACACTTCATGTATATTTCGTTTTCTTTTTCAATCACATTATCTGGTTTATCAGATTTATTGTGAATTTTGAGCCGCTTTGCATCGCTGCCAGCGGCTCCGATAGTTCTTTTGATAGTCATAGTCCAAATTATTTACTAGCTTCTAGAATTTCATCGACTACATTGCCAACCATCTGCCCCTTTTGTATCTCAATCCAGTGAGCATTTTCGTAGCGCTTAAACCATGTCAATTGACGTTTTGCATAGTGTCGTGTATTCGTTTTAATATTATTCACAGCTTCTTCAAGTGTAGCTTTACCATCAAGGTACAATAAGAGTTCTTTGTATCCGATACCTTTCATCGCTGGTGTTTCGCTATTATATCCCATAGAAAGAAGGTGCTTTACCTCTTTGAGTAGTCCATCCTCCATTAGCTTATCAACGCGTCTATTTATACGAGTGTAAAGCCATTCGCGTTCCATATTAACTATATTAATCTTGAAATCATATTTAGTATTAGGTTCGAGTTTATCCATTGATTCCAATTTTGAGCCTAGTTCATAAGCTTCTATTGCCCGGATAATCTTCCTAATGTTATTAGGGTGAATTCTTGCGGCTGCATCAGGGTCGACTGCAGACAGAAGCTCAAATAGATATTCATTACCTCTTGCCTCTGCAAGATGTTCTAATTCATCTCTACGTTTTAGGTTTATTGGCTTAGCTGCAAATGACATCTTGTATATAAGTGAGTTAAGATATAGTCCAGTTCCACCTACAACTATTGGCGTATTGCCACGTGCTAATATCTCGTCTATCTTCTCAAAAGCGAGCTTCTGATACTGTGCTACTGTTATATCATCAGACGGATCAACGAAACCATATAGATGATGAGGAATGGCTTTCATATCCTTTTGAGAAGGTTTAGCACTTCCTATATCCATATACTTATAAAGCTGAACAGAATCACAGTTTACAATTTCTCCCTTAACTCTCTTGGCGAGATAAAGTGCTACAATGCTTTTTCCAGCAGCAGTCGGTCCACCAATTATATAAACTTTTTTATTACCTATGGTCATAACGATTCCCCTTCTATATATTGTTAACGCTTAAATGCGCGCGAAATTTCTGACAATGTAAACCTGATGAATGTAGGCCTCCCGTGAGGACAACTAAATGGATTTACACAGTTTGACAATTGCTCGATAAGTTCCTCAATCTCCATCGTACTAAGCTTATTATTTCCTTTTACAGCGGCTTTGCACGAGCGCATGATAAGTTTATCGATAACGGTCGTATTCCCTCTATCAGATCTTGATTCTGTGTCCTCTATGTATGTGTGGAGAAATAGCTCTGCCTCACCTCTATCCATGTAGGTCGGAATGCCTCTAACGATGAATGTATTATTTCCAAAATCGTCGATATCGAAGCCTAGTCTAGCTAGATCATCCATCCAGAATCTTTCGGCAGCATATACATCGCTCGAAGTCTCAATGGAAAAAGGCATTAGCATTGGTTGAGATACGTGTTCCGAATCATTATACACAGTGATAAAACGCTCGTACATGATACGCTCGTGTGCAGCGTGTTGATCAATTAAATATGCTATATCAGTTGATTGCATGATAATGTATGTATCAAATAAGTATCCCTTATATACTAGTGAATCAAAATCAAATGTCTGGACATTAGGTGCTTTAATTGCAATCTGCTTTTTAATTATAGCATCATCTTTAACATTATCGTTGATTTTAACATCATTATTATATGCATTTGATGCGTTATTATTATGATTAGCTTCTTCAAAACCACCCTTTACAGAATCTGTATCAGTGTAATTTTGTGCAGATTCAGCTAATCCATCAGGTGTATATGTATCAGTGATATCTGAAACCCTCGTTTTAGATGCAAGAAATAACTTTATATCAACCTGTGTACTCTTTTCATCGGATTTTAGCGAATTGTCTTGATAGATCTCTGAAGAGAATCTTTCAGCGTTTGAAGTGGTAATATCCACTGCTGAAGAGGCTTTTGTATCAGAAATGCCTTCAGACCTAAGACCCATTGCTGAAGGAATTGTATTCTCTGAGTTAATTACACGTTTGATAGCGTTTTCTATGTCTTTAACAATATCTTCTTCGTGTAGAAATTTTATTTCCTTCTTATTAGGATGTATATTTACATCTATAGTTTCCGGGTTAACTTCAAGAAATAAGATGCAAATCGGGTGACCGGAGAATATTCTGTCTCCGTATCCTTTTATAATGCCCTTTTCAATAGTAGAGCTACTGATATATCTGCCGTTTACGAAGAATATCTGCCCTCTTTTGTTGCTCTTTGTGCTTCCTGGATCTGAAATAAATCCATGAACATAGTCACCATGAATTTCTATTAGTTGGCGGTAAGATGGATATATTGACTGAATTGTAGTGAGGATATCACCAGTGCCAGGTGTTGCAATAACAGTCTGTTTGTTGTTAATGAGTCTGAAAGCAATGTGGGAATAGTATATGGCAATCTTTTGAATCATATCGATGATCACTGTTGCTTCTGCAGCATCGCTCTTCATAAATTTTCGTCTTGCAGGAGTGTTGTAAAATACATCCTCAACCACCATGGTAGTACCAGTATTCATACCAGTCTTTTCTATGCTTACAGTTGTTCCTCCTTGCATCTTGAGCTTAGTGCCCAGTTCAGAATCAGCAGTCTTGGAATAAACTGTAATTCTTGAGATTGCAGTTATACTAGCTAGTGCTTCACCTCTGAACCCAAGAGTACTTATATGATCTAGGTCGCTGAGTTTTGATATTTTACCTGTTGCGTGTCTTTCAAATGCCAGTTCAATCTCATCGCTAACTATTCCAGACCCATTATCTGTTACCCTTATGTATGACTTACCACCATTTTTGATTTCAATTACTATCTGCGAGGAGCCAGCGTCAATAGAGTTCTCAATCAACTCTTTGACAATAGAAAGTGGGCGTTCAATGACTTCACCTGCAGCTATTTTATCTGCTATAAACTCATCGAGAATTCTAATCATAGTAACTCCTTCTATTTTACTTTATCCTGAATTTCCTTCAGTTTTAACATTGCTTCCATCGGGGTGATGTTATTAAGGTTAATATCTTTTATTTCATCGATAATTTCTTCATTTTCGTTCTCGCCATCTGCTACAATACTCTGTCCAAAGAATGATATCTGATCACTCGATAGTGGTGATGAACTAGAACTAGACTCAAGTTCTCTGAGCTTTGAAGCAGCCTTTTTACGGATTTCAGAAGGAACCCCGGCGATTTTTGCAACATGAATACCGTAGCTTTTACTAGCAGGTTGCTCAGATATCTTGTGGAGAAATACAATATCACTTCCCTGCTCACTTACGTCAACAGACAGATTTTTAACGTTTGCGTATTTACTTTCGAGAACGGTTAGCTCGTGGTAGTGAGTAGCGAACATGGTCCTAATACAATTTCCTGGTTTTGACAAAAACTCAATAGTAGCCCATGCAATTGAAAGGCCATCGAAGGTACTAGTACCCCTACCGATTTCATCGAGTATGATTAGGCTACGCTCAGTCGCATTTCTAAGGATATTTGCTAGTTCACTCATCTCAATGTAGAAAGTCGATTGACCGTGAGATAAATTGTCGGAAGCACCTATTCTAGTGAACACTCTATCAACAGCTCCAATATGAGCATGTTCACAAGGAACAAACGACCCAATCTGTGCCATCAGCACTATAATGGCTGTTTGTCGCATGTAAGTGGATTTACCAGACATATTAGGACCTGTGATAATCAGCATACTGCGTGATACTGTGTCAAGTAGCGTACTATTTGATACGAATAAACCTTCTCCTATCATCTGCTCAACCGCTGGGTGACGACCTTCCTTAATGTCTATTACATTAGAATCATCTACAATTGGCTTTACGTATCCATATCTTGAAGCGACATCGGCAAGAGAAGTCAGGACGTCGAGAAGAGCTACTGAGGCAGATGCTCTTTGAAGCCTTGCAAAATATGGTTCGATAGAGGCTCGAACTTCTTTAAAAATCTCATATTCTATATTATTAATTTTAGCCTCAGCTGATAAGACAAGGCTCTCCTTCTCCTTCAGTTCTGGTGTTATATATCTCTCATTGTTGACGAGTGTTTGCTTTCTTATGTAGTCATCTGGAACGAGAGGAAGATTAGATTTACTAATATCGATATAGTATCCAAATACCTTGTTGAATCCAACCTTTAAATTCTTAATACCTGTACGCTCTTTTTCTCTAGTCTCAAGACCTGTAATCCATTCTTTTGCATCTTTGATCGATAATTTTAGACTATCAAGTTCTTCGGAGTAACCTGGTTTAATGAGATCTCCATCCGTGATTGTAAATGGTGGTTCTTCAACAATAGAATTCTCGATAAGATCCTCTAGCTCCGAAAAATCGTCAAGAGATGAATAGATTTCGTTTAAAAGAGGCGTATCTATATTGCATAACTCATCTTTTATTGAGGGTAGCTCTCTAAGAGTAGTCTTAAGTGCTATGAGGTCTTTTCCATTAGCTCTCATGCTCGCTATCCTGGCTGTTAGACGCTCAAAATCATATACGTGTTTTAGTGACGATACTATATTCGCTCTATTAACTGGCAAATCAACTAGTGTTTCAACCGCATCCAGCCTCTTGTTAATCGCACCGCTATCCTTTAGAGGTTCTTTAATAAACCTTCTGATAAGTCTTCCACCCATTGCTGTATGTGTCTTATCTAAAACGTCAAGCAAAGAGCCCTTCTGACTATGATTATATTGCGTCTCTAGCAGTTCTAGATTGCGCATAGTAGACCTGTCTAGAATCATATTTAGGCCGGATTCCTTTAGAATTAAATGCTTAATCTGTGGAGATGCATGCTTTTCGGTTTCCATTAGATACAGAAGAAGCGATCCTGAGGCAATTGTAACTTCCCTCTTATCCTGTATATCTAGAGGAATAAGAGAAGTTACTTCAAATTGAGACAAGAGTATATCTTCGCAAGACGAATATTTAAAATATGATTCATCTATAGTATTTATATATGTGCCAGGTGATGTCTTAGAGTATGTTTCGATAAAATCTGAAGAGGTTTCATCAAAGTAAATGATTTCTTTAGGAGATATTCTTACAAGCTCAGAAATCAACAGCTCGTTGTCATGATTATCACGGACTTCAAGTGCTGTAAATTCACCGGTAGTGATATCAGTGTATGCTATCCCACTAGTCTTTTTAGTAATGTATACAGAGGCTAAATATAAATTGTCTTTCGCATTTGTGGACTCATCTATATCAATTGTTCCAGGAGTAATAATTCTTATTACTTCTCTCTTCACAATGCCTTTAGCCTCTTTTGGGTCTTCAATCTGTTCACAAATAGCAACTTTAAATCCTTTTGCTACTAGTTTAGCAATATATGAATTCGCTGCATGAAAAGGAACACCACACATAGGTGCCCTTTCTTCTAAACCGCAATTTCTGCCGGTTAACGTAAGTTCCAATTCACGAGATGTTATCAGAGCGTCATCAAAAAAAAGCTCATAAAAATCACCTAGCCTATACATTAACAAGCAGTCCTTGTATTGCTCTTTTATGTCGAAATATTGCTTCATCATCGGTGAAAGGCCCATAATCTCCCCCTTTGTATGTTATTAATAATCGAGCTCGCCGTGAGCTATATTCACAACCTCTTGTGGCGAGATTTTCTCAGATGATTCTGTTTTCCTGAGATATAGTAGATATTCAATATTACCCTTAGTTCCTTTGACAGGAGAATAATCTAACCCATGTGGATATAGTCCGTTATCAGATGCGTAGCCGATGACATTCTCTATCACCTCCACGTGGACTTTACTATCGCGAACTATGCCTTTTTTCCCCACCTGCTCTCTACCTGCTTCAAATTGCGGCTTAATGAGACACATAACCGCTCCTGTATCCTTGAGAATTTTTGATGCAACAGGAAACATATGCCTTAATGAAATAAATGAAACATCGATGGATATGAAATCGATCGGCTCTTCAATAAGTGTTGTATCGAGATAACGAATGTTAGTTTTCTCCATGTTGATCACCCTAGGGTCTACACGTAGCTTGTAGTCGAGCTGGCCATAACCAACATCTAGAGCGTAAACTTTTAGTGCTCCGTTCATGAGCATGCAGTCGGTAAAACCGCCAGTAGAAGCTCCCATATCAACAGCATAGCAACCATTTAGTTTGATATTAAATGATTGTATAGCTTTTTCCAGCTTTAGACCGCCACGACTAACATATTTAAGAAGCTTGTCTTTAACTTTAAATTCACTATCTACATCGAATTTTTGACCAGATTTAGTCTCAACAATTCCGTCAACTGTTACAAGACCAGCCATTATTGTACGCTTTGCGTTATCCCGTGATGAGGCAAGTCCATTATTCACGAGTATGACATCAAGCCTTTCTTTCAAAGTACTCAGTTGCTCCTTTCACTATATCATTCGCTGTCATTCTGCATTCAATACGAAGCTGTTCTATAGAGCCTTGTTCTATAAATTTATCAGGAACGCCAAAGGTAATTAACCCATAATTATTTCCTGTTTCAATCGCTTTGGCAGCCAGTATTTCTCCAAAACCTCCGCGAATAACATTATCCTCTAAAGTGATAACAAGTTTAGTATCTATTTTAGTCAGGTCTTCTTCAAACGGACTTACTACACATACGTTTGTTACACCAACGTCATAACCCTTTGACATGAGTTCTCGTGCAGCATCAAGTGCAGTGTCGAGCGTATTTCCAACTGCAAAGATAGTAATATCAGCACCATCAGAAAGCTTTATATTTGTACCTGTAAATGCCTTTAATTTGAGATGATCAAATTTGGAAGAACCACGAGGGTATCTTATAGCTACAGGAGAATTCATATTCTTTACAGCATATTCGAACATCTCTTCAAGCTGCGCTCCATCCGCAGGTGCAAACACTGTCATATTAGGAATACTTGAAAGATAGCTAAGATCAAATACGCCGTGATGTGTTTCACCGTCTGCACCTACTAGTCCAGCTCTATCAACTCCAAATATGACATGCTGATTTTGTATACATACGTCTTCAATGATTTGGTCATATGCCCTCTGAAGGAATGAAGAGTAGATTGGCGCAACTGGAATCATGCCTGCTTTTGCAAGTCCTGCAGCAAATAGTACAGCATGTTGTTCAGCAATACCGACATCAAAGAAACGATTTGGAAGCTCATCGCAAAATGGACCTAGCCCGGTAGCGGTTCCCATGGCTGCTGTAATAGCAACTATTCGGTCATCTTCTTTTGCTAATTCTAGTAACTTGTTACCAAATACTTCTGAGAATGAAACCTCACCTGATGGTCCTTTTGACGATAATAAATTACCGTCATCAATACTAAATGGACCGACACCATGGAATTTTCTAGGAAATTTTTCGGACCATGAATAGCCTTTACCTTTTGTCGTAATAACGTGAACGATAGTAGGTCCTTCGACCGCATTTGCTGCATTAAATGCCTCTATGAGCTTAGGAATATCATATCCATCAATTGGACCGATATACTTAATGCCAAGTTCTTCAAAAAGGATTCCCTGTTGATCTAGCACTGAAAGCTTAATTCGTGATTTTATTCGACTTATTCCATTTGAAATAGGCTTCCCTATCAGCGGAACTCTATTCAGTGATGTGCGTACGGATTTTTTTGCATTTATATAATTAGATGAGCTACGAAGACGCTGCAAATGCTTTGACATAGCCCCTACGTTATGAGCGATGGACATGCCATTATCATTTAGTATTATGCGTATCTTTAGCCTATTAGAACCGATGTTATTTAAAGCTTCATAAACCAACCCACCGGTCATGGCACCATCCCCTATTAGCGCAACTACTTCGCTATCTTCTCCTTTTAAATTGCGAGCCACTGCGTAGCCAGCGGCTGCACCAAGTGATGTGCTACTGTGACCAGTATCATATGCGTCATGAACACTTTCATATGCTTTAGGAAAACCGCTTAGCCCCTTAAATTTACGGAGTGTATCGAATTGATCAGCTCTGCCCGTGAGTATCTTATGTACATAAGTCTGATGTCCGACATCATAGATTATCTTGTCAACAGGACTGTTGTAAACCTTATGCATAGCAACAGTTAACTCAACTACACCGAGATTTGATGCAAGATGACCACCAGTTTTAGAAACTTTCTGAATCAAAAATTCCCTGATGTCACTGCATAGTTCCTCGATTTCATTTTCGTCAGCTGATTTTATAATAGATATCAGATCTTCATGTTCAAGATCATATTTCATTATGCTCTCCTCTGTTCTAGCTTAAGTGCTAGATCTCTAAAGAATTTTTTATCTGATGTTTCAAATTGTTCAATCGATTCAATCGCATTTATTGTAAGGGCGTGTAGCTCTTCTTTTGCTTGTTCTATACCGTTTACTATTGCAAAATTAGCTTTTTCCTGCTGGGAATCTTTGCCAGGTGTCTTGCCGAGTTCTTCTATTGAACCTGTCATATCAAGTATATCGTCGGATATCTGAAATGCTTTTCCAATACATCTAGCGTATACGTTAAATGCATCGATTATAGATTCATCCGCTCCAGCTATACTTAAACCAGCAATAATTGGTGCGCAGATAAGAGCTCCTGTCTTGTTTTCTTCAATAAAATCCACATATTCTTGTAAATTAACTTTTGTGCTATTCTCGACATCTACCACCTGACCGGCTATCATCCCATTAACTCCGGCAGCTTTTGCGATTATAAGACCTGCTCGGCAGTGTCTCCTAAGCTTCTCGAGATTATCAAATTGATATGTAAAATCCCTGAACATCAGTTCCATAGCAGTATTCAGTAGTGCATCTCCTCCGAGGATTGCAATATCTTCTCCAAATACTTTATGGTTAGTTGGATTTCCGCGACGTAAATCATCGTTGTCCATCGCTGGTAAATCGTCATGAATTAGCGAATAAGTATGGATATATTCAATTGCACATGCAAATGGGAGCGCTTCATATATGTTGCCGCCAGCAAAATCACATGCAGCTAATAGTAGTACAGGGCGAAGCCTCTTACCTCCGCTCGTCACGCTGTATTTCATGGATTCAAAGAGCGTTTGCGCTTTAGCATCAATCCTAGGAATGTAATCGAGCAAATGCTCTTCGATAAGAGCTTTATATTCGTTATAATCGTACATGTCCGCACCTATTCTTCATCAGAATTGAAAACTTCAATTTTCTGTTCTGCTTCGTCGAGCATTTTATTACAAAGCTCTGCATCCTTCATGCCTTGATCAAATAGTTTCATAGACTCGTCAATTGATGTTGTCTGCTTTGTAATGTTATTTGCGGCATCCACTAGATCCTGATAAGCCTCCATAAATGTTTTATCTATATTCTTTGTCATATCACACCTCTTAATTTTGCGTTTTCGACGTAGTTTTAGCTTCAAATGACCCATCAGCCATAGTTATGGTATAAATCTCGTCTAAAGCGATATTTGACATGCCTGAGACCACTTTGTCATTCTTTGTAACAAGAGCATAACCCTTATTGAGCACATTAGTTGGATTATTCTCCTTAAGTGTAATAACTGCTTTATCTATGTTAAGTTTCATTTCGCGAATCTTGCCACTCATTGCATGGATGAGATGTTCTCTTTGAATTTTAATATTGTTACGCTCCATCTTAATTTTATAAGCGATGGATTTTTTTAACTCTTGTTCATTTCTCGCGATTTGCTCTTTAAGTTCAAATGTATTAATAGCAGCCATATCAGCAGCAGCGGTTGGGGTCTCGGCTCTTGCGTCAGCCACCCAATCCGATATTGATACATCTGATTCGTGACCAACTGCACTGATAGTCGGAATCTCTGATGCAAAGATAGCCCGTGCAACACCTTCATCATTAAAGGCCGCTAAATCCTCAGCTGAACCACCGCCACGTCCAATAATAAGAACGTCTATACGTTTGACAGATTTACTATAATTATTAGCAGTTTCAATGCTTTTTATAATGCTCGCCGGAGAACCTATGCCTTGTACGAGCGTTGGAAAAATTATTATATCAGCATAATCGTTCTTGCTTGTGATTATCTTCTTAATGTCTTCTATAGCTGCTCCAGTGTCAGAAGTTATTACACCAATACGCTTTACAAATCTAGGGATTGGCTTTTTATGTTCTCGAGAAAACAACCCTTCAGATTCGAGTAGCTTCTTTACTCGATTATATTCCTTTGCAAGGTCGCCTTCACCAAAGCTTTCAACCATACGGATGGAAAATGAATAGTTACCACCACGAGCATAGGCGCTTATGTCTCCAAGCGCTACTATTTTACTACCATTCTTAATAAGAGATGTGTCGATTCTCGAAATATTACTCCTCCATATGACTGCACGAAGTACACTATTTTCGTCTTTTAGGGAGAAATACATATGACCGCCACTCGTAGAAACACCTGATACTTCACCTATTAATGGCAAATTCTTGAGGTTAGGATCACCGTTTAATTTTTTTGAAACGTACTCGTTAAATTGTGTTATTGAAAATGGATTCATTAAATGCGTTTCCTCCAAGAATAGATATGCCTACTGCGTTATCTCCAGATAGATCTGAGCTACCAAAATTTATTTTCAAATAACTACTTTCGCCCATAAGTTCTTTTATCTTTGTTCTAAAATACTTACTAGATGCCACTCCCCCAGCCATATAAATATTAGGTATATCAAACTTATTAGCAAGATATTTTGAAACATCGAAGAGCAATATAGATAGTCTTTCCATAAGCTCCGCGGCAATTTCCGCTCTTGATTCTTCGATTGCATTTAAAACTTGATACTCAGTACCTGACAAATTAAACCATCCATCATCAACCTTAATCTTTGTAAGGTGGCTAGAGCCGTTATATCCATATTTTAAAGCGAGTTGATCGATATACTTCCCTGCTGGAAAATTGTAACCGAAAGCAACGCCCGCTCTATCTAGCAGCTTTCCAATACTTATATCCTTAGTTCCCCCAACTATATCAAGGTCATAGTGAATATCGTCTCTAGTCGCAAGAAGAGCTTCTGTTGTACCGCCACTTAGATGAAAAAATATTATTTTATCATCTGACAAGTCCGTTTCAAAAGACTTTAAAACTGCAGCTACATGTCCCTCCTGATGAGAAAATGTATATAGCGGTACAGCAAGACTGCTGCTTAAAAGCTTAGCTGCGTTAAATCCTGCCATAAAAACGGGCATGTATGAACTTTCAACTCGTCTAGGAGCATCGGAAACAGATATACAACAAATCTTACTTCTATCTACTATAGAAAGAGCCTCATCAATAAATGAAGGCAGAACATTTACGTGCTTAAAGAAAGCGATAGACTGCCTTAGTCCAAGCGCACCGTGTTCAACCTCCAAAAAATCTGACTTTTCAAATATTGTATTGTTATCTTGATCAGTAATTGCAACCGACGTTTTGTAATTAGATGTATCTATGCCAAGACAATATCTATTGCTCATTTAACTCCCTATTTATCTTACCAAGTACCGAGTTTATGAATGCGTAAGACCTTTCATCTCCGTAAATCTTGCCTAGTTCAACGGCTTCATTAATAGAAACATTTGCCGGAATTGAATCAACATATAGAATTTCAGCAAGTGCAGTTCTGAGTATCGCGAGATCAGCCTTAGGGAGTCTGTTTATATCCCAATTATCTATATTCTTAGAAATAAGTTTATCTATTTCACTGATATGATCTCGAATAGCGTTAAGTGTCTCTGTTGCTTGATTTTGTTTTAACGCCTTCTCTGCCTCTTCGACACAGGTGAGTTGCTCATAATCAAAATTATCAGTTACATCCATTTGGTAAACGAACTGCATTATGTTTTCTCTAATTATTCTTCTATCCATTAATCATTCTCCTGGTCGATTCCTTCTACACTTATGTTTACAGCGTCTACTTTCAGTCCAGTAAATTCTTCGATTACATTTTTGATTGCACTCTGAATTTCATAAGATAACTGAGGAATGTTGTAACCATAATACACTATAATATGTAAGTTGATAGATATATTATCGCCGTCTCGATTAATTCGCACGCCATTCATACCGCTATCACGACCAAAAATATTTTTTGAAAAATTATCAGAAATACTTGAAATCATTTTACTTACGCCTTTGATTTTGTGTACTTCCTCAGTAATATATCCAACAATAACCTGATCATCTATCGAGATACAGCCATTACCAGTATTGAAACTACTCATCTAAATTGTCTTCCTTTTCGCTATACTTATCATGATCTTCGATTGTTATACGAACTTTTTCAATACGTCTATCTTTTACCTCTAAGATTTGGAAAGTAATATTACCATATTCGATGGGGTTATAGGTGGAGTTCTCTTTAGGAATTTCACCGATATAATCAATTATAAATCCTCCAACAGTCTCACTATTCTCAGATTCAAGTTCGATACCAGTTTCTCTGTCTAGATCATCAAGATATACATTTCCATCAACAATGTATTCTGAGTCAGAAATCTTCTCTATGATCCTATCTTCGTCATCAAATTCGTCATCGATATCTCCAACTATTTGTTCGATAATATCCTCAATT
>ERZ772909.606-NODE-606-length-21614-cov-4.381465_pt1 | contig 21614 bp, 28 predicted proteins | sample MGYA00511137_ERZ772909 | MGnify/ENA primary metagenome ERZ772909 (study PRJEB29015, sample SAMEA2738095) | human oral metagenome | biome: human oral; feature: human-associated habitat; material: saliva | place: China | collected 2270 ... | reverse complement strand
TGGTATGATTGAAGCTGCTGAAAAAGATGGTTTACTAAAACCTGGTGGAACAATTGTTGAGCCAACTTCAGGAAATACCGGAATTGCATTAGCTCTTATTGGAAAAGCTAAAGGATATAATGTTATTATAACGATGCCTGAATCAATGACTATTGAAAGAAGAAATTATTTAAAAGCATATGGTGCAGAATTAGTCTTAACTGATGCTGCTTTAGGAATGAAAGGAGCTATTGCAAAAGCTGAAGAAATTGTAGCTGCAAATCCTGGATATTTTTTACCACAACAATTTAATAATCCTGCAAATCCTGCAAAACATTATGAAACAACTGCAAAAGAAATTATTACTGATTTTGGAGATACTTTAGATGCTTTCATTTCTGGTGTTGGAACTGCTGGAACTTTATCTGGAGTAGCAAAAAGATTAAAAGAAGAAAGCCCTAATACAAAAATTATAGCTGTTGAACCTTCTACTTCTGCTGTTTTATCTGGAGGAGAAGCTGGAAAACATCTTATACAAGGACTTGGTGCTGGATTTATTCCAGGAAACTATGATAAAGACCTTGTGGATGAAATTATACAAATTTCAAATGATGAAGCTATAGATTTTGGTGTAAGAACTGGAAAAGAAAATGGTCTTTTTGTAGGTATATCTTCTGGAGCTGCAATTGCTGCTGCTTATAAAGTTGCTAAAAAAATAGGTAAAGGTAAAAAAGTATTAGCTATATGCCCTGATGGTGGAGAAAAATATCTTTCAATGGAAGCATATAAATAAACTTAGAGGTGAGAAAAATTTTAAAATGGTTAAAAGAGGAAATTAAAAATATTGCAGAAAAAGATCCTGCTGCTTCTGGTATCTGGGAGATTATGCTTTATCCTTCTTTACATGCAACTATAAATCATAAAATTGCAAATTTTTTCTTTAAAAAGAAAATTTACTTTATTGCAAGATTAATTTCACAATTATCAAGATTTTTTACTGGTATTGAAATACATCCTGGTGCTACAATTGGGAAAAGAGTATTTTTTGATCACGGAATGGGAATTGTAATTGGTGAAACTGCAGAAATTGGGGATGATTGTGTTATATATCATGGCGTTACTTTAGGAGGAACTTCAACTTCTAAAATAAAAAGGCATCCTACTTTAAAAAATGGTGTTGTTGTTGGAGCTGGAGCTAAAATATTAGGAGATATTACTTTAGGTGAAAATGTTAAAATAGGAGCAAATTCTGTTGTTTTAAACAGTATTCCTAATAATAGAGTCGCTGTAGGAATTCCCGCTAGAATAATTAAAAAAGCTAAAGAGGAAGACTATTTTATGTGGTATATATAAATAGAGCCGAATGGAAGATTCGGCTCTATTTTTTATTTTACAACACCTTTTTTAAGAATTACATTTGCATAAATTGCCCCTTCAGATGTAGCAATTACAGCGTAAGCTTTTTTAGCTCTTTCATAAAACTCAAATCTTTCAACTAATTCAAAGTCTGTAAAATCTTCATATTTTTTCAATACATTTCTATATTCAGTCCAAATTTCTGGCTCTCCAACATATTCCGCTCCTGTTTGCATAAGCGAAACTGCTTTTGGAACATAAGTGTCTAATGGAAATACTTTCATTATTGACTCCAATAATTCTGTTACTCCAGTTGCATCAGCTCTAATAAGTCTTTGAGCATGACTTGCTCCCGGGAAATTCCCATCAGCTATAACTATTTCATCGCTATGTCCCATTTCACATAATACTTTTAATAATTCTGGACTAAGATTTTTAGGTATTCCTTTTAACATATTCTTTTCTCCATTTCATATTATTTTTTGTATAATGGTCCAAAGTTTTGACAAGCTCTATAGTCTGCACCTTCATCACTATCAGTTCCAAATGCTGACCATGCTTTTGGTCTAAAGATTCTTTCAGCTTCAACATTATGCATACATACAGGTATTCTTAACATTGATGCTAATGTTATTAATTCATCCCCAATATGTCCATAAGAAATTGCTCCGTGATTTGCTCCCCAGTTATTCATAACAGAATAAACATCAGTAAATGCTCCTTTTCCTGTTAATTTTGGAACAAACCAAGTTGTTGGCCAAGTTCTATCAGTTCTATTATTTAATACTTCATGAATTTCTGGATCTAAGTCAATAGCGTATCCTTCTGCAATTTGTAATACTGGTCCTTGTCCTTTAACTAAATTAATTCTGCACATTGTTACAGGCATTTCTCCTTTAGTTAAGAAGTTAGAAGAGAATCCACCTCCACGGAAGTAATCATAGTTAGCTGCAGGCCATTTTGTAGAATCTAAACATGCTTTAACTTCATCTTCAGTAATTTCCCAGTAAGGTTTCATTACTCTTTGACCATCTCTCATATGATCTCCAGTTGCATCTAATGTAGCTGATCCTGAATTAATTAAGTGGATAATTCCATTTTCTGATTTTCCTGTTAATTTTTTACCAGTTACTCTTTCAACTGCATCTGGACTCCAATAAGTTCTAACATCTGCGAAAATTTGTGCTGTTCCTGTTAATAAGTGTCCAAATAACATAGAAACACCATTTAAAGCATCATTTTCTGTAGCTACCATAAATGCTTGTCTAATTCCGTTCCAGTCAAATGAAGAGTTTAAGATTGCTTCAGCAAAATCTCCGTTTGGTAAGTAGTCTGTCCATTGTCTTTGTCCTTGGAATCCAGAAACTAAAGCGTTATTTCCTTCAGATTCTTCAACAAATCCTAATTCTGCTAATCTTGGATTTCCAACCATCATATCTCTAATGATTAATGTCATTTTAACTACAATTTCCCACTCTTTATCTTTTTGTTCTTGGCTTCTTATTGCTTCAGGTTTATTGATATCAATTCCTTCTTTACAGTTTTCTTTTGTCCAAGCTAATGCTTTTTCAAATTCTACTGGGTCATAAATTCCTTGATCCATTCTTCTTTTTAATTCTGTCATATCTTTATATTCTGGTCTCATTCCTAAATAATCCAATAAGAATGCTGGGTCTACCATTGATCCTGCAATTCCCATTGAAACTCCACCAACTGATAAGTATGCTTTGTCTTTCATTGTTGCAACTGCCAATCCAGCTTTAGTAAATTTCAATAATTTTTCTTTAACATCTTCTGGAATTGAGTTGTCTTCTAAGTCTTGAACATCATGTCCATAAATTCCAAATGCTGGGAATCCTAATTGAGCATGTCCTGCTAACGCTGCTGCTAAATAAACTGCTCCTGGTCTTTGTGTACCATTAAATCCCCAAATTGCTTTTGGTATATCTGGAGTCATGTCTATTGTTTCACTTCCATAACACCAACAAGGAGTTACTGTAATAGATAATCCTACATTTTCATCTTTAAATTTTTGTGCACATTTTGCAGCTTCAGAGTATCCACCAATAGTTGTATCTGAAATAACACATTCTACTTTTTCACCACTTGGATGTCTTAATGTTGATTCAATAAACTCTTTTAAGCTTATTGCCATTCCCATTGTTTTTTCTTCTAATGATTCTCTTACCCCGTTTCTTCTTCCGTCTATTGTAGGTCTAATTCCAACTTTAGGTAATTTACCTCTTAATCTATTCATATTTTTATCTCCTTCGCTATAATATTACGCTTTTTTATGTTAAAAATATATGTACATACACTATAAAATGTATGTACATTGCCAATTATCCTATATTTTTATTCCTATTTTTTTCTACCAAATGGGAACATTTTTTTCTGAATTTCTTCATTATTGAAGTTTTCTTTAGTTACTAATACTGCTCCAGTATCAATTCTTTTTTCTACAGTTTCACCTTTTACTAATTTAACTAATTGTTGAACTGTTTGGTAACCCATGTTGAATGGATCTTGAATTGTTAATGCTGAAATTACACCTTTTTCTAAGAATTTAGCTAAATCTTCTGAAGAGTCAATTCCAACTACTGCTAATTTACCTGCTTTACCTTTTTCATCAACTGCTTTTGCAACTCCAAAGATTGAAGGTTCATTAGTTCCATAAATTCCAGCTAAATCTGGATTAGAGTTAAGAATATCAGTTGTAATTGATAACGCTTTAGATTTATCTCCATCAGAGAATTGTGTATTTAAGATTTTAATGTCTGGATATTTAGCTAATGCTTCTCTAAATCCAGCTTCTCTTTCTATTGCTGTAGTTGTTCCAGGGTTATGAGCAACTATTGCAACTTTACCTTTGTTATTAATTAATCTTGCTAATTCTTCTCCAGCGATTGCTCCTGCAACTTTATTATCTGTTGCAATGAAGCTTGATGTAATATCATCTTTTACATTTGAGTCAAATGCTACTACTGGAATTCCTGCATCCATAGCTTTTTTAGCTACAGTTGCTAAAGCTGATGGATCCAATGCTGCAATTCCTATTCCTGATACTTTTTTAGTAATTGCTGTTTCAACCATTCCTACTTGTTTTCCAATTTCAGTTTCTTTTTCTGGCCCGATGAAGTTTACTTTTACTCCTAATTCTTCAGCTGCTTTTTTTGCTCCTGCTTCTACAGTTCTCCAGAATTCATGTTGGTAACCTTTACTTACCAATTCTAATTTGATGTCTTTTGCTGCTGCAGCTCCTCCTTCAGCTGGTTTAGCTTCCTCTTTTGATCCACAACTTACTGCTGCTAACGCTAATACTAATCCTAGTAATAATTTTTTCATAAGAATTTCTCCTTTTTATATAAAATTTTTTTGTTGCCTGTTTTTTTGTAATCTATATAATACTTAATTCTATTCAATTTTTAATTATTATCTTCTATTTTTTAAGTTGTCAATATAAACAGCTCCTAAAACTACTGCTCCTACTGCTACTTGTTGCCACATTCCTGAAACATTTAACATTGTTAATCCATTTTTTAATACAGTCATAATAAATGCTCCTAACATTGTTCCAAATATTGTTCCAGTTCCTCCAGCTAAACTTGCTCCCCCGATTACTACAGCTGCAATCGCATCCATTTCATATCCCATACCTTCTGTTGGTTGAGCTGAAATTAATCTTGAAGCTAAAATAATTCCTGATATTGCACACATTAATCCTGATAATCCATATACAAATAATTTTACTCTATCTACATTTACTCCTGATAATTTAGAAGCATCTTCATTACTTCCTATTGCGTAAACATATTTACCAATTTTAGTATTTTTTAGTACAAATCCTAAAACTACTGCTAAAACTATTAAGAAAATTACTGGATAAGGTATTTTTAAAATTGTTCCTGCTGCTAATTTATCAAATCCATCATTTAATCCTGATATTGGCATTCCGTTTGTTAATGCTAATACTAATCCTCTTACCATCATCATAAATCCTAATGTTACAATAAATGGAGGTAATTTAGCTTTTGTTATAAATAATCCTATTGCCACTCCTAAAGCTACTCCTGATAGTAATCCAATTAATATTGATACAAATGTTGGCATTCCTGCTTGCATCGCAAACCCCATCATTACTCCTGAAAATGCCACTATTGCTCCTACTGATAAATCAATTCCACTTGTTATAATTACAAATGTTGATCCTAAAGCTACAATTCCTATAACTGCTGTTTGTAAAGCTATTGATAAAAAGTTATCTATTGATAGAAATGTGCTTGATGTTATTGAGAAAAATATTATTAATATTATTAAACTCCCAAATGTTGCTAATTGTTGTACTAATTTATTCTTGTTCATATTTATTTACTCCTCCTGTCGCAAAGTATAAGATTCTCTCTTCACTAGCATCTTTTATATCCAAGATATTTGCTACTTTACCTTCATGCATCACCATTACTCTATCACTCATTCCTAAAATTTCTGGTAATTCAGACGAAATCATGATAATTGCTGCTCCTGTCGCCACTAATTCGTTCATTAAGTTATATATTTCTCTTTTTGCTCCAACGTCAATTCCTCTTGTTGGCTCATCAAAAATTATAACTTTTTTCTCTTGAGCTAACCATCTTGCTATAATTGCTTTTTGTTGGTTACCACCACTTAAATTTTTAATTAATTGATCTTTAGATGGCGTTTTAACTTTTACTTTTTCAATATATTCATTAGTTATTTTAGCTGATTTAGCATGATCTATAACAGGATTTGCTACTAAATTCAAGTTAGAAATCATTATATTATCTTCTATAGTTTGATCTAATAATAGACCATCTTTTTTTCTATCTTCTGTTAAATAAGCTATTCCTAAATTTATTGCATCTAACGGTGTTTTTACATTTATTTCTTTTCCTTCTAAAAATACTTTTCCGTTATCTTTTTTATACGCTCCGAATATTACTTTGGCTGTTTCAGTTCTTCCAGCACCCATTAATCCTGCAACCCCTAAAATTTCTCCACTTTTTACAGAGAAGTTAATTGCTTTAACGTGTTTTTTATAAGTTAATCCTTCAACTTCTAAGATTGGATCTCCTATTGGGTTATTTCTTTTTGGATATTGGTCTACTAAATCTCTACCAACCATCAATTTAATCAAATCATCATTTGTTACATCTTTGTAGTTTACAGTAGTTATATATTTACCGTCTCTCATTACTGTCGCTCTATCTGCTATTATTTTTAATTCTTCCAGTCTGTGTGAGATATAGATAATTCCTACTCCTTCTTTTTTAAGTCCCATTACAACTTCAAACAATTTTTCAATTTCTCTATCTGTTAATGCTGCTGTCGGTTCATCCATTATCAATATTTTTGCATTTGTTGATAACGCTTTTGCGATTTCAACCATTTGTTGTTCAGCAACACTCAAATCAGACACTTTATCATCTGGTGAAATTGTTAATCCTAATTTATCTAATATTTTTTTAGTTTCTGCTTTTTGTTTTTTATGATCAACAATTCCTGCTCCCTTTGTAAATTCTCTTGTAATAAATATATTTTCTGATACTGTCAAATGTGGTAATAAGTTAAACTCCTGATAAATTATACTTATTCCATGTTCTTGTGCTTCTTTAGGATTATTGAAAGCTACACTTTTCCCTTGATAAATTATTTCTCCACTATCTTTTTGATAAACTCCTGTTAAAACTTTCATCAATGTAGATTTACCAGCTCCGTTTTCTCCAAGAAAAGCATTTACCTCTCCTTCATACAAATCTAAATTTGCATCATCTAATGCTCTTACTCCAGGGAATGTTTTTACAATATTTTTCATTTCTAATATTTTGTTAGCCATTCAATTATTCCCTCCTCTCCGGTCTGTATACCACTATTTCTATTGAATTTTTAATTATTTCTCTTCCTTCTTTTAAATTTGATATTAAACCAGTTGCTATAAATTGAGTTACAATATTTCCAAATGCCGACGCTTCTATTGGCCCTGCTTCTATATTTCGTCCAACTTCATTTGCTACCTCTTGACATAAGAATTTATCTTGTATTCCTCCACCTATTGCTACCAATTTTTCAAATTTTATTCCAACTAATTTTTCCAACTCAAGAATACTTTTATTATATTGTTTTTTCAAACTATTATAAGCAACTCTTAATAAATCAGAATTTGTTTTAGGTATTTCTTGATTTGTCTCTTCGCAATACTGTTGTAATTCTTTTTCCATATTTTTTGTATGTAAAAATCTTTCACTTTCTAAATCTGCAAATGATTTTAACGAAGACTCACTTGCTAATTTACCAAATTCTGGGTAATCAATATTTAATTTTTTACTATCAAATATTCCTTTTAATTGTTGTAACATCCAAAGTCCTGGTATCATTTTAAGAACTCTCGTTTTATTTTCTATTCCACCTTCATTCGCAATATTACTTTTAAAAGCTTCATCATTTACAAATGAAATATCTGATTCTAATCCTAAAATTGACCATGTTCCATTTATAATACTTACTGTATTTTTTTCTAGAGGTGCTCCTGCAATTGCCCCTGCAGAATCATGAGAAGTAGTTAATGACACATCTAATTTATTAATCCCTAACTCATTTAAAATTTCTTGTTTTACTTCTCCTAATACTTGTCCTCCACTTTTTATTTCACCAACAATGTCCATCGGTATATCTAATGTTTTAAATATTTTTTCACTCCAATTTTTAGTTTCAGCATTTAACATTCCACTTGTTGAAGCTATAGTGTATTCCCAAGACATTTTCCCTGTTAAAAAATATGTGAATAAATTTGGTAAAAATTGAATTTTTTTCGCACCTTTTTCAAGAATTTTTCTTTTATGAATATCATAATATATTTGATATAGTGTATTAAATGAATTAAATTGTATTCCCGTTTCTTTAAATATTTCTTCTTTTGAAATTTTTGAATGAACTTCATCAAATATTTCTTCTGTTCTAATATCTCTATAACATACTGGATTTGCTATTAATTCACCATTTTCATCTAGCCAACCATAGTCAACTCCCCAAGTATCTACACCTACACTTAAAACATCTATATTTTCTTTTTTTATTATTCCATCATCAGCAAACGCTTTTTTCAATCCTTCTTTTAATTCACTATAAAGATATAAAAAATCCCAGCATTCATATTTATTAAGTTTTACCGATCTATTTTTAAATCTATGCAATTCTTCTAAATCTATTTTTCTTAATCCTGCCTCTTCTTTCATAATACCTAATATCAATCTTCCAGATGATGCACCGTAGTCAAAAGCTAAAATCCCTTGTTTTTTCATAATTACCTCTTATTCTTTTGTTGATTTAATTTGTCCATAAGATTTAAATCTAACTAACATACTTTCCATTTCTGAATCAGGCAATACTACTGGTTTTCCTATTGATCTTCCAAATACATATAATTGTGAAATATACTCAACTTGTACAGTTACATTAAATGCATTTGCTATATCTGGTCCAGCTGTTGTTAATCCATGATTTGCTAAAATTACAGCATAACTATCTCCCATAGCTTCAAATGCATTTTTTGCTAATTCTGGAGTTCCATATGGAGCATATTCTGCGCATTTAACTTTTGCAGCTTTAGTTACACCTATCATATAGTCAATCGCAGGTAAATCTTCTCTTAAACATGCTAACACTGTTGTATAAACTGGATGAGTATGCACTACTGCATTTACATCTTCTCGATTTCTGTATAAAATCAAGTGCATTTCTATTTCACTTGAAGGTTTTAATCCTTCTTTTAAGTTTCCTTCTAAATCAATTACTGAAATCATATCAGGTGTTAATTCTTTATAAGGAACTCCTGTTGGGCTAATTGCCACCAATCCTTTTTCTCTATTATAAATACTTACATTTCCTGCTGTTCCATTTGTAAGTCCTTGATCTAATAAATTTAAAGAATATTCTATTACTTGTTTTCTCTCTTTTTCTAATAGCATACTTTTCTCCTACATTTTTACACTAAATAGAACTCACTAACCTGAGCCGTATTAATGAGTTCCATCTAACATTTCAATCTATTATAATAATTTTAAGTACAATTCTTTAATTTCTTCTAAGTTTGTATCTCTTGGATTTCCACCAGTACATACATCGTTTAATGCTGATGTTGCAATGAATTCTAAGTCTTCTGGATTCATAATTTCTCTTAAATTATCTGGTATATCTACATCAGTAGCTAATTGTCTAACTGCATCTACCGCTGCTTTTCTATATTCTTCTTGAGACATTTTTTCAGTTCCTTCTACACCTAAAGCTTTAGCTATATCTCTGAATTTTTCTCCTGTGAATGGAGCATTGTATTCCATTACTGTTGGTAATATAATTGCATTTGCAATTCCATGAGGTGTATTATAGAAAGCTCCTAATGGGTGAGCCATTGAGTGAACAATTCCTAATCCTACATTTGAGAATCCCATTCCTGCAATATAAGAAGCTAATGCCATTTTTTCTTTTGCTTCTCTATCGTTTTGAACTGCTCCTCTTAAATATTTACCAATTAATTCAATAGCTTTTAAGTGGAACATATCTGTCATTTCCCAAGCTGCTTTAGTTGTAAATCCTTCAATTGCATGTGTTAAAGCATCTAATCCTGTTGCTGCTGTCAATACTTTAGGCATTGTTAACATTAATTCAGGATCAACTATTGCTACTACTGGTAAATCATGTGGATCTACACAAACAAATTTTCTATTTTTTTCTACATCAGTAATTACATAGTTAATTGTTACTTCTGCTGCTGTTCCAGCTGTTGTTGCTACCGCTATTATTGGAACACTTTTATTTTTAGTTGGTTCTGCTACTCCAAATTCTAAACTTCTTACATCTGCATATTCAGGATTTGTAATAATGATTCCAATTGCTTTTGCTGCGTCCATTGATGATCCTCCACCAACTGCAATTATATAATCTGCTCCTGATGCTTTAAATTTTTCAACTCCATCTTGAACATTTTCTATTGTTGGGTTTGCTTGAACATTTGAAAAGATTTCGTATTCTAAACCTGCACCTTTTAATACTTCTTCTACTTTTCCTGCTACTCCAAATTCAATTAATCCTGGATCTGTACATAAGAAAGCTTTTTTAAATTTATTTTTAGCTACTTCCTCTACAATTGCATTTACTGCTCCAAATCCATGATAAGCTACTTCGTTCAAAATAATTCTGTTTGCCATGATAATAATCTCCTTCTACATTCAAATCTGTTTATTTGATGTTTTTTATTTTACAAATTTAGTTTACCTTGTTTTTATATTTTGTCAAGTAAAAAACACAATTATTTTTTTTAAACTTAACTCATTTTGTGAAAAAACTCACTATTTTCGGTACTTTGAGAAAATAAAAAAAAGATGTAAATTTTTAAAATTACATCTTAATTTTTGTCATTTTTATTTCTTTTTCTTAAAATAACAATAATCTTCCCTCTTAAAAAACAAACTTTTGCTTTTTTATATGTTATCAAATTACTAACTAATCTAGATTCTTTTCTTGTTATTGTCGCTCTATCCAACTCATATTTAAAACCTTTTAATAATAATTCCTCAATTTCACTATCAAGTAATATAATTGAAAATTCATAATTTTCTTTATTTTCAATTTCAAAAGAATTCTCTTTATAAAAAATTTCTTCATTTTTTGTCAAAAAAATTAAATTTTTGTATGTTTCCATCAAGTTCAAATTATTAAGTGTCATATCGATTCTTCCACCAAGTCCACCTAAAACATATATTTTTTCAAATTGTATTTTTTCAAATTTTTGAATTTTATTTATTTTTTTCAAAATAAGCTCAAAGTCTGTAAAATCCTTCTCTTTTGGATATTTCTCTATAATACAATTCATATTTTTATAATATTCTAAAACACTTTGCTCTATCGAATCCAAGTCCCCAATTATATATTTTACATTCAAGCCATATTTGTAGGCATAATTTGCTCCTCCATCTGCACAAAATACATAATCTTCTTTATCAACTAGCTCTTCTACAAAATTTTCTCCATAATCATAATCACCATTTACAAAAATTATCGCTTTCATATATCCTCTTTCTTATATTTTTTGAAATTCTACTATATTATATCACGATATTTTAAATTGTAGTATTTAAAATAAAAAAGTTCTCACTTCTTTTTATTTTAGAAATAAGAACTATTTTAATTAATTTTTAACCATAGTATCTTTAACCAAACTATTAAATCCAATTAACGCTATTAAATTTGGAATTACCATAAATCCATTAAATAAATCTGCTAATTCCCAAACCATATCTACTTTTTGTGTTGTACCAATTACAATACAAATTAAAACTATTATTCTATATATATTTATTGCTTTTTTACCAAATAAATATCGAACATTTGCTTCTCCAAATAAATACCATCCAATAACTGTTGAAAATGCAAAGAAAAATAATGCAATTGCCACAAATATTCCACCAAAATGTCCTAAAGTATTTATAAATACCTGTTGTGCTAATGAAATTCCAGTTAAATTTTCAACTTTTCCGCTTGTCGTCAAAATAACTAAAGCTGTTAATGTTAAAACTACAAATGTATCAATAAATACCGTCACAATAGCTATATGTCCTTGATCTTCTGGTTTTTTTACTTTTGCCATTGCATGTGCATGCGGTGTTGATCCCATCCCAGCTTCATTTGAAAATAATCCTCTCGCAATACCATATCTCATAGCTTTTCTAATTCCTTGTCCTAAAAATCCTCCAACCATTGCTTTTGTAGTAAATGCACTTGTAAATATTGCACTTAATGCTGGAAGTATATTATTATAATTTAAAATAATTACAACTATACAAATCAATATATACATCCCTGCCATTATTGGAACTACTTTTTCAGTAAATGCTACAATTCTTTTTACTCCACCAAAAAATATAAATCCTGCTAATATAGCAATAATAATTCCTGTTACAATCGTTGGAATTTTAAATGAATTTTCAAATGCTACACCTATTGAATTTGATTGAACTGCATTTCCCATAAATCCTAAAGATAGCATACATGAAATTGCAAAAAATATTGCCATACCTTTCGCCAGTTTATTTCCACCAAATAATTTTTCTATATAATACGCTGGACCTCCTGTCACAGCTCCATCTACTTCTCTTTTAAATATTTGCCCTAACACTGCTTCAGCATAAATTGTTGCCATTCCTAAAAATGCACTAAACCACATCCAAAAAATGGCTCCAGGACCTCCCGAAACAATAGCTGTTGCTGCTCCTGCTAAATTTCCTGTTCCAACTTGTGCCGCAATAGCTGTTGCTAATGCTTGGAATGATGACATTCCTTTATGATCTGCATCTTCTCCATTTAGATCAAATCCGTTCACTAAATGTTTCAATCCCATCTTAAATTCTCTTATTTGAATAAATTTCAATTTTAATGTGAAAAAAATTCCTGTCCCAACCAATAAGATAATTAACAAATATCCCCAAAAAAAACTGTTTAATCCTTTAATTACTTCTAACATTTTTTATCTCCTCATTTCTTAAAATTTTAATAAAAAATGAATGAATTTTGAACTTCTAAATATTCAAAATAAAAAAGGTCCTTCTTGAAAGACCTCTGATTGAATATAAAGAAACAAACGTATGAAAAATATACGCTCGTATCTCTGTCCTTTTACCTGAGAGTTTAGGATATTATTTCTAATATCTTTGCTCCTTCGGTGTCATCTTCGTATTATTTTAAAAAGTCTATAATTAATTAAAATAAACTTAATCTAATACAGATACTCTCTCCAGAGGTTCGTCCAATATGAGTCCTTTTACCTGAAAGAGTCGCTTCTTCGGTGTTATCTTTACATTTATATAATTTTTACTAAATGACATGATAATCTCTCCTCATATCTTCATCCGATTTATTTTATTTTCTTTATATTAACATATTTTTTTTATAATTTCAATATTTTATCCATATATTTTTATAATTCAAACTTTAAAAAAAAAGAAGTTTAAAAACTTCATTACTATTTTTAATAACAAATTTCTTAACTTCATTTTTTATTTATCTTCTTTTAGTTCCAATGAAACCTTTCATTTGTTTAACTGCTAAATAAGAATCAATTTGTTGTAATAACTCTGTTGCTACTCCAACTAAAATCAGTAAACTTGTTCCACCTAATAATACTGGTATTTTTAAAGCATAACCAAACCAAATATTCGGTATTATACCTAAAAACGCTAAGAAGAACGCACTTCCAAATGTTATTCTTGTTACAACACCTTCTAAATATTCAGCAGTTTCATCTCCAGCCCTTTTTAATGGTACTGTACCTCCACTTTGCTTTAAATCATCTGCTATCTTATCAGGATCAAAAGCGACAGTTAAAGTATAGAAGAATGAAAACAATACTATTAAAAATGCAAATACAATTAAGTATAATGCACCTGTTTGTTGAAATTGTGAAGCCAATTGATTTTTTAAAGTACCAGATTTCATCATTCCAATTAAAAATGATGGAATTACCATTAATACTGATGCAAAAATTATTGGCATAACTCCCGCAGCATTTATTTTTAACGGTAAATAAGTTCTTTTCCCAACACTACTTGTTCCTTTACCAAATCCTAAACTTCCCTTACCAGGATATTGTATTGGTATTCTTCTTTCAGCTAATTGTACTATAACCATCAATGTTATTATCACAATAAATAATATTATTGAAATAGCGAACATAACATACCCCATTCCTCCAGTTAAGCTTGTAGCCATTTGAACGAAAACTGTAGGTAATCCACTAACAATATTTGCAAAGATAATCATTGATGTTCCATTTCCTATTCCTCTTATTGTAATTCTTTCTGAAATCCACATAATAAATGCTGTTCCACCTGTCATCAATGCCATTGAACTAATAATAAATTTAGCTCCTGGTTCATATACTAATCCTTGTGTTGTTAACGTAATTGCTATTCCAAATGATTGTGCTAACGCTAACAATATTGTCAAATATCTAGTCCACTGTGTTAATTTTTCTCTTTGTTTTCCACCTTCACGTTGCATCTCTTCAATCTTAGGAAACACTATCCCTAACAATTGAACTACAATTGAAGCATTAATATAAGGACCTATTCCCAACGAAAATATTGATGCCCTTTGAATTGCTCCACCAGAAAAAACATTTAAAAAGTTTGATACAGCATTATCTGTAAAATGTTTAAATAATTCCATATTTAATCCCGGAACACCTATATGTATTCCTATTCTCGCAATCACAAACATAACTAATGTAAATGTTACTCTTTTTCTTAACTCAGGTGTAGTTGTAAGAGCATTTATTCTAACTTTAATTGCTTCGACTAAAGTCAATATCACCACTCCTTATATATGAAGAAAAAGCAAGATTCTAAATCTTACTTATTCTGCATCATTTTTATTATTTCCAGCTACATTTGCATATGACTTAACTTCTAATAATTCTACTGTTCCTCCAGCATTTTCAATTAATTCTTTAGCTTTTACTGAAATTTTATGTGCTTTTACAGTTAATTTTTTAGTTACTTCAGCTTCACCAATTATTTTTAAAACTGATGTATATTCTTTTTCTTTAACATAAGATTCAACATTTTCTGCTAAATATTCTTTAACTGCTTTTCTTCCTTGTGCATTTCTAACATTTTCATCAGAATATTTAGTGATGAATTTAGGGTTCTTAACTACTCCATTTTCAACTAATGTTTCTAAGCTAACAACATCTCCATCATTAAATTTATCTACTATATTTACTAATGTTAACACTATTTCATCTTTTTTAAATGCTGCATTAGAGAATCCTCTTTTTGGAACTCTTCTAACTATTGGCATTTGTCCACCTTCAAATATAGGTGAAACGTATGAACCTGATCTTTGTTTTTGTCCATTGTGCCCTTTACCAGCTGTTTTTCCCCAACCAGTTCCATGACCTCTACCTACTCTTCTTCTTTCTCTTTTCGATCCTTCAGCAGGTCTTAATTCATTAAGATTCATTTATTCTAAACCTCCTCTACTTTAAGTAAATAAGAAACTAATTTTAGTTTTCCTTCTATATCTGCTGTTTTATTATGAGTTACTGTTTGACTAATTTTTCTTAACCCAAGTGATTTAACAGTCGCAACATGATTAGGTTTTCTTCCATTAATTCCTTTAACAAGTGTTACTTTTACTTTAGACATTAATTTTACCTCCTAATCTAATTATCCTATAATTTCTTCAACCGATTTTCCTCTTAATCTTGCTACTTGTTCAACCGATCTTAATTGTTTTAATCCATCTAATGTTGCTCTTGCAACGTTACCTTTATTTTTAGATCCTCTAATTTTAGTTAGTACATCTGTTACTCCTGCTAACTCTAATAATTCCCTAGTTGCAGACCCTGCGATAACTCCTGTCCCTTTTGAAGCTGGTTTTAATAATACTGAAGTCGCATTAAATTTACCAATTTGCTCATGAGGTAATGTCCCACCTTTTAATGAAACAGTTATCATATTTTTCTTAGCACTTGCTACCGCTTTTCTAATTGCTTCAGGTACACCATTAGCTTTACCTAATCCAATACCTACTTTCCCATTTTCATCTCCAACTGCTGCTAACACTGAGAAAGACATTCTTCTTCCTCCTTTAACAGTTTTAGAAACTCTGCTTACTTTTAAAAGACTTTCTTTATATTCAGTTGCTTTTAATTCTCTAGCCAAAATAAGTCCTCCTTCTCTCTAGAATTTTAATCCTGCTTCTCTAGCTGCATCAGCTAAAGCTTTTACTCTACCAGTGTAAATGTATCCACCTCTATCAAATACAACAGTATCGATTCCTTTTTCTAATGCTTTTTTAGCGATTGCTTCTCCTACTTTTTTAGCAGCTTCTACATTAGAACCGTTTTCAACTTTTGCTCCTTTTTCAATAGTTGATGCTGAAACTAAAGTGTTTCCAGTTGTATCATCAATTATTTGAACAAAAATATTTTGTAAACTTCTGAAAACAGAAAGTCTAGGTCTTTCAGCAGTTCCACTGATTTTTCTTCTGATACTTTTATGTTTTTTATTTCTTAATTTACTTCTATCGATTTTTTTAATCACTAAAATCTACCTCCTATCCTTTCTTACCTTCTTTTCTTCTTATTGTTTCATGAGCGTATTTAACTCCTTTTCCTTTGTATGGTTCAGGCGGTCTCTTAGCTCTTATATTTGCTGCAATTTGACCAACTAATTGTTTGTCAATTCCTTCTACAGCTATTTTTGTATTTCCTTCTACTTTGAAAGTAATTCCTTCTACAGCTTCAATTTCTACTGGATGAGAATATCCTAAAGCTAAAGTTAATCCTTTACCATTTGCTTGTACTCTATATCCAACCCCAATTAACTCTAAGTTAATTGTAAATCCTTGGCTTACTCCAACAACCATGTTATTTAAGTTAGCTCTTGTAGTTCCATGTAAAGCTCTTATACTTGGTAAATCATTTGGTCTTTCAAATGTAATTTCATTGTCATTTATATTTACTTTAATTTCACTGCTTAATTCTCTTGTCAATTCACCTTTAGGTCCTTTAACAGTGTAAACATTTCCATTATTTTTAATTTCTACACCTGACGGTATAACTATAGGTTTGTTACCTACTCTTGACATGACTCTCCTCCTATTAATTTATGCGTAAATTACCATACGTAGCAAAGTACTTCTCCACCAACGTTATGCTTTCTGCATTCTTTGTCTGTTAATACACCATTTGGTGTAGAGACAACGGCAATTCCTAATCCACCTAATACTTTAGGTAAATTTTCAACTGATGAATAAACTCTTCTTCCAGGTTTAGAAATTCTCTTTAATCCTTTAATAACAGTTTCTCCATCAACATATTTTAAAGTTACTACTATATCTTTTATGTTTCCTTCTTCTTTAATTTCGTAACCTACTATATATCCTTCATTTTTTAATATATTTGCTATACTTTCTTTGATTTTAGAAAATGGAACTTTAACATCTGTATGTCTTGCAGTATTACCATTTCTTAATCTAGTTAACATATCAGCAATAGGATCTGTTAAATGCATCTATTTGTCCTCCTCTCAAATTTTTCAAATTACCAACTTGATTTTTTTACTCCTGGGATTGCTCCCTCTCCTGCTAATTGTCTAAACATTACCCTTGAAATTCCAAATTCTCTCATAAATCCTCTTGGTCTTCCATTTATTTGACATCTATTTCTTAATCTAGTAGGCGAAGCATTTCTAGGTAATTTTGCTAACTCTAAAATAGCTTCTCTATCACCTTTTTTAGCTCTTGCTTTTAACTCCGCTCTTTTAGCAGCATATTTATCAACTATTTTTTCTCTTTTAACGTTTCTTTCAACCATTGCTCTTTTAGCCATTTGTTTAATTACACCTCCTTAAAATTTAGAACTATTTTGCAAACGGCATTCCGAATGCTTTTAATAATGCTCTTCCTTCTTCATCGTTTTTAGCTGTTGACACAAAAGTAATTCCTAATCCAAAGATTTTATCTACTTTATCAATTTCAATTTCAGGGAAAACGATTTGTTCTTTTAATCCTAATGTGTAATTACCTCTACCGTCAAATCCTTTGTTAGATACTCCTTCAAAATCTCTTACTCTTGGTAAAGTAATACTTACTAATCTATCTAAGAACTCATACATTTTTTCTTTTCTTAATGTAACTTTTGCTCCAATTTTTTGACCTTCTCTTAATTTGAATCCAGCTTCTGATTTTTTAGCTGCTCTTGCTACTGGTTGTTGTCCTGTAATTTGACCCAACTCTCTTATAGCAACATCAATTAATTTAGGATTGTTTACAGCTTCTCCAATCCCCATATTTACGATTATTTTATCTAATTTTGGTACTTGCATAACATTAGAAATATTTAATTCTTTCATTAATGAAGTTACTATTTCTTCTTTATATTTTTTTTGTAATCTTGGAATATATTTTTCAGCCACTAATAGTCCTCCTCTCTTCTTATAATTCATTACCAGTTTTAACTGATATTCTTACTTTTTTACCATCTTTAATTTCACGTCTTACTCTAGTTGCTTTTCCAGCTTTTTCATCCCATAACATAACTTTAGATGAGAAAATTGGCATTTCTCTTTCTACAACTGTCCCTTGTGGGTTCATTGCATTAGGTTTAACATGTTTCTTTTGAATGTTTACACCTTCAACTATTATTTTTCCTCTTTTAGGGAACACTTTTAACACTTTTCCTATTTTCCCTTTATCTCCTGTTTGTCCTTGACCTTTTTCATTTCTTGATAAGTCTTTAGATCTACCGCTAATTACAACAACTGTATCTCCAGTTCTAACATGCAACTTGTTAGGAACTGCTTTAATTTTCGGTTTAGCCACTTGTAAACCCTCCTTCCTATATTACTTCTGATGCTAATGATACGATTTTCATAAAGTTTTTCGCTCTTAATTCTCTAGCTACTGGTCCAAAAATTCTCGTACCTCTCATTTCTAAGTTTGAGTTTAATATAACTGCTGCGTTATCATCAAATTTTATATATGATCCGTCTGTTCTTTTTAATTCTTTTCTAGTTCTTACTACTACTGCTTTAACAACATCTCCTTTTTTTACGTTTCCGTTAGGTGTAGCTTCTTTAACTGATGCTACAACGATGTCACCAATTTTACCAAATCTTCTTCTTGATCCACCTAATACTCTGATTACCATGATTTTTTTAGCTCCTGAGTTATCAGCAACATTAAGTATCGTTTGTTGTTGAACCATTTAAAATTTCCTCCTCTCAAGTTTACTAAAATTATTTTGCTTTTTCTAATATAGTAACTACTCTCCATCTTTTATCTTTACTTAATGGTCTAGTTTCCATAATTTGCACTCTATCTCCAATACCACATTCGTTATTTTCATCGTGTGCTTTATATTTTTTAGAAGTTTTTACTCTTTTTTTATAAATTTTATGTAATCTCATTGTTTCTTCTAAAACTACTACTGTTTTATCCATTTTATCAGAAACTACGATTCCTTCTCTAACTTTTCTCTCGTTTCTTTCCACTGAGACATCCTCCTATTTCACAGTATTTTATTTACTATTATACTACTTTGTTTTTTCAACAATTATAGTTTTCATTCTTGCTATATCTCTTTTCACTTGTCTTATTTTAGTAGTGTTTTGCAATTGTCCAAGAGTTTTTTGAAATTTTAAATTAAATAATTCTTGTTTCAATTCTTTAACTTGTGTATCTAATTGATCTACTGATAATTCTCTTATTTCATTTGCTGTCATTACTTATCACCACCTACTTCTTCTTTTTTTACAAATTTAACTTTGATAGGTAGTTTATGTCCAGCTTTTCTTAATGCTTCTTTAGCTTTCTCTTCCGATACTCCACCAACTTCAAACATTATTTTACCTTTTTTAACTACTGCTACCCAACCTTCTGCATTACCTTTACCTTTACCCATTCTTGTTCCTTCAGGTCTTTTTGTATAAGGTTTATCAGGGAATATTCTAATCCAAATTTTTCCTTCTCTTTTAAACGTTCTATTTATAGTTACCCTACAAGCTTCTATTTGTCTTGAAGTAATCCATCCAAATTCTTTAGCTGCTAATCCAAATTCTCCAAAATCTACTTTGTTTCCTTTAGTTGCAATTCCACCCATTTTTCCTCTGAACTGTTTTCTATATTTTGTTCTTTTAGGTATTAACATTAATTGTCTCCTCCTTCCTTCTTAGAAAGAACTTCACCATTAAATATCCATACTTTTAATCCTAATGCACCATATGTAGTATGTGCTGTTGCAGTTGCATAATCAACATCTGCTCTTAAAGTATGTAGAGGTACTCTTCCTGAAAGTGTCCATTCACTTCTTGCAATTTCGGCACCGTTTAATCTTCCTGATACCATTACTTTAATTCCTTTTACTCCTGATTTCTCAGCTCTTTGAATTGCTTGTTGTACTGCTCTTTTATAAGCTACCCTTTTTTCAATTGCAGTTGCAATACTTTCTGCCACTAATTGTGCATCTTTGTTAGGGTTTTTAATTTCTTGTACTTTAACTTGTACTTTTTTATTAGTTAATTTTTCTAAATTCACTTTTAAAGCTTCAATTTCTTGACCTTTTCTACCTATCAAAATTCCAGCTTTACCTGTTTCTATAATAATTGTTATATCAGTTGGAGATGTTCTTTCTACTTTAACTGCAGAAATTCCCGCATGATAATAATTTTTCTTAATATAATTTCTTACTTTAATATCTTCATGAAAATTGTTTAAGTATTCTTTTCCTTCAGCGAACCATTTTGAATCCCAAGTTTTTGTGATTCCTATTCTAATCCCCCTAGGGTCTACCTTTTGTCCCACAGACTTACCTCCTTATTAGTTTCTTTCTGACACTTCAACTGTGATGTGTGCAGTTGGTTTTCTTATAACATCTGCTCTTCCCATTGCTCTTGGGCTAATTCTTTTCAACACTGGACCTTTATCTATTAATATTTTTGAAATAAATAATTTATCTGGATCCATATTATTATTATGCTCAGCATTTGCAATAGCTGATCTTAATGTTTTTTCTATATATTTTGCTGCCTTTTTATTTGTAAATTTCAATACGTTTAATGCTTGTAATGCATTTTTTCCTCTTACTATATCAGCAACTAATCTTGCTTTTTGAGGACTCAATCTTTGGTAACGTAATTTTGCTACTACTGCCATTCAAAGGCCTCCTTTCATTCTCTCTTATCTTTTATTATCTTTTTTTCTTAGCATCTTTACCATGACCATAGTAAGTTCTTGTTGGTGCAAACTCTCCTAATTTATGCCCTACCATTTCCTCAGTTATATAAACCGGTATATGTTTTTTACCATTGTATACTGCAAAAGTATGTCCTATAAATTGAGGGAATATAGTTGATCTTCTTGACCATGTTTTAATAACTTGTTTTTTCTCACCTAATGCTTCAACTTTTTTTATTAAATACGCATCAACAAAAGGTCCTTTTTTTAATGAACGAGCCATTCTTCCTCCTTATTTCATTATTTAAATTATGTCTTTTCATACAAAGTAAGCTAAATGTATTCATTTACATTAAGCCACTTTGCATATTTTCTTTATTTGATTATTTTTTTCTACCTCTAACGATAAATTTATCGCTTGGTTTACTTCCTCTTGTTTTCTTACCAAGAGCAGGTTTACCCCAAGGTGTAACTGGTGATTTTCTACCTATTGGAGATCTTCCTTCTCCTCCTCCGTGTGGGTGATCCACAGG
>ERZ772909.603-NODE-603-length-21724-cov-3.118741_pt1 | contig 21724 bp, 30 predicted proteins | sample MGYA00511137_ERZ772909 | MGnify/ENA primary metagenome ERZ772909 (study PRJEB29015, sample SAMEA2738095) | human oral metagenome | biome: human oral; feature: human-associated habitat; material: saliva | place: China | collected 2270 ... | reverse complement strand
AAGCGTGAAGGTGCCAAATTAGGTCTAAACTCATCTACTGGTAAATCAGCCGTTGTTGGTGAGCAAGAAAACAACCTAAGAGCCAACAACAAGATTTTCGCAATGCGCGTCATCGGTCAATTAAATACCTTTATCATCGCCTTGTTCCAAGCATATGAAGGTGCTCGTATGCCTTCTACCAATACAGATGGACTATTCACTATCTTAGGCGAAGAATTAAACAATCACTTACTAGAAGAAGTGAAGAAACACATCAACATTGGTATTCCGATTGAACCAGAGCGTGAGTTTGTTATCTCAAAAGATACGAATAACCGTGTAGAGTTCGATTGTGACGACTACGAAAAAGCGCGTGTGCTTGCTGTTGGCGGTGCTTCAACCGGTGCATACTTTGGTGTTCCGTTACGAAACACGATTGACCATCCAGCTATCCTAGATTGGTTCTTAGTTGAATACATGAAATACAAAACCATGATAGAACGTGACTGGTTGATGATTCAACCATTCGATAGAGAGTTTGCGAAGACATTGATTCAAAAAGCAAAAGATACCTTCACACATAAAGGTGAATTGCTACATCGCTTGCAACACATCGTATCGTCTAAACACACTGAAACCCAAAAGAGTTTCTATTACATGTTGATAGATAAAGATACAAAGAATCCAGCTCGCATCATCCAGTTACAAAAACAAAACCGCGTGTACTATGTTCATGATGATTACAAAGGTGCGAACTACTTACGTCAAGCATCCCTTCGTAAATCAGACAGTAAAAACGCCACACATGATCCGCTCGCGGTTCATGTATTAAGATACCATGGTGTTACAGAACATGATTACAACGGAAAATTTGCAACAAGTCCTAAAATCAAAGGATTAGACCTAGATACAAAAGCTATCATTTGTAACGAAGACTTGTGGCATCTAACGGATGAACACGAACAACACCTAATCGACGCTATCAACTGGGATGTGTACCTAGACATGTTGGATAACACCTATACCAACAGCTGGATGAATACCATCCCTGAAGAAGAACTCGAAAATGCAAAAGCTGTCGTGTTCGATGAAAACTACTATCAAAAACAATTATCTAAAATGAGTACCTAGGATTCCTAGGTGCTCGTTTTAAGAAGAAAGGATGTGTTTTGATTGCCAAAACCAGAAGAAACGATTGAACTTTATTTCAAGAGTCAATCTGAAAAAGCAGGTTTCCTTTGTTATAAATTCGCACCTAGCGGACGAAACGGTGTACCAGACCGTATCTTAGTGGGTCATGGAACCGTATTGTTTGTAGAAATCAAACGTCCGAAGGCGAAACCCCGACCGGAACAAGTCGTTCAAATCCGTAAAATCAACGAAAAAGGTGTCGTTGCAACCTACGTAAGCACCAAAGAAGAAGTAGATAAATTACTCGCACCCTTCAAAGAAGGTGCTAAAAAATGACACATAAACGTAAACGTTCTACGATTGATTTTAATTTAACCGGTAAGAAGGTAGCCATATACGGGATTCCACCGAATATGATTACCGGTATAAAGAACGTACTCAAGAAAGAAAAAGGCGCTCGAAAAATCGAAATCCAACGACTCGGTACGTATGACAATGGATTCAAACTCGGTAAATCAAAGATGTTCAAAGATACCGATGTGGTGATTATCGCTAAGACTGGCGTGAGTCACGGCATGTCTGAATCCATCATCTCTGAGTGTAAAGCTCGAAACATTCCGTTTGCATACGCAAACCACCCAAGTTTGAAACGTATCGAAATGTCAATTTATCGTGCGTTAAATGGTTATCCAAGCGATGAAATCAGCGCTGGTGACTTACAATACCCCGAAATACACTAAAGAAAGGATGATTCCGTTATGCAACTATTTTGGTTTCAAACACGTAAATATTACGTTGCTATGTTACGTGATATTATCAATGAAAAAATAAGGCAATTAAAACCATCTGATGATGATTATCCGTGGTTATCTTTCGATGAATTACGTAAGACGAATCCGTATGTATCGTCTATCTGGGAAATAATTGACTTAAAAGAATTTGCTAGTTCATCATTGGTTAACGGTAAATGGTACAGGCGAGAAATTGATAAATTTTTCAAAAACTATTTACCAGATGTAACCACGGAATGGTACGATGGTGAATTATACATCACTACAAAATCAGTCAATACTATCGTTAAAGAAATGACTGATTATCACACAAAACAACAATATGCAGAACCAAACCTACCTGAATTAAACACACCACCTGTTATCATTACCGACCCTAGGGGTGATTACTTTGTAGGTACACCAGAAACTATTGCGAAAGGAAGTACAATTATGCTAAACACACTTGATTACAAAGCGGATTCCGTCCAAGGAACCGGTCATACTAACCATGATACTTATGGTATCTATCACGATGAAACCCACCAACGTGACATCTTGTGGGTGATTGACGGTGCAACACCATTAGAACAAGAACCGTACCCAAAAGCGTTACATCGATTGGTACATTTATTCTCTAGTCACATCACCGATGCGTTGGATGCGACAATTCCTAAGAAGCTACCTCTCAAAGACATCTGTAAGATTGCGATTGAGCACACAAAGAACCAAATCTTGAAAGAATGCCCAAGTTACCATATTGATGTACCACATCCTGAAGATAAAACCTTCACCGACTGGTTACAATCCCACGGTACATTCTCTATCGTTATCGCTGATGTAAGTACACAAAAAGGTATCATCAACGAAGTGTTACAACTCGGTGATTGCGGAATCTTAGTCGATGGTTGGTATCATACAGACCGTCGTGTACACCGATTCCGTCCATTGATTGACCATAGACACGATAAATTAGTAGCCTATAAACTGGTTCGTAGCAAAGCGAACCAACCCGGTGGATACGCTATAGGTGACTTAACAGGTGTCGGATTCGATGACGCAATCATTGACCACACAATTCCGTTTGCCACTGGATTCACCTTAATGTCTGATGGATTCTATGATATTTGGAATCGTTATGGTAGCGTTCCTGTATCCATCGAAGAACTCGCATACAAACAAGAAAACCTTATCAAACGTGATGATGCAACCTATATCACACATAATTGCGATAAAGAAGGTGAATAATTTATGGTATCCACACCACACACACCGATTCATCCAGTGATTAACGCCTTACTCGTCATTACATCACTGGAATTATACATCGTTGGAATCACCAGTATCGCGTTTGTCGTGCTTCAAGTCCTGTTGAAGATTGCCAAACGCTATCCAAAACTCTATAACTGGTTATTACCGAAATCACAACAACCATTAACAGCTAATCGTGTCGAACGTCTGTACCACATCGTCGATACATGGTCTTCGCGTTGGCTCAACATCGTATACCATGGATTTTTATTCATCCTTGTGTTACCATGTCTTGCCTTACTAGCGATTATGGTATTTTAGAACCAAACAAAAAATCGAATCCATACTGGGTTCGATTTTTTGCTTCTGGGTTTCTAGCCTACGGCTGAAACCAGTCACGGGTCATCTACGATGATCCACAAATCCCGTGCGAGTTTATTTCTGAATCATTATAATATATTCATATTATAAAATAAAAATAAGGAGTGATTCATTATGTCAACACCATCAATCGAACATATCTATTCTAATTGCGTCCGCGTGGATGTAGAAGAAGGAACTTACCTATTCAGTTATAACAGTCCTATCTTCCACGTTGTCGGCAATCGTATCATGCGCATCTTTAAAGATTATGATTATTCGCGTACTACATCTAAACACGTGAACTACTTCATTGACTCTTGTGGTTCTCTCTATTTAGGTGAACACGATTTAACAAGATACGAAAACCGTAAACGTAAACAATTATTAGATGAATTTTATCGCAAACAAGAATCTGACAAATAAAGAAAGGAGAAGTATCGTGGCAAATCTATCAAGCGCCTATGGACGCATTTCGATTACAGCTGAATCTAAGACATTATTAGCCAGCATTTTAGTCCTTCATGCGTTCAATGACCAATATACCGATTATCCTACTCATCTTTATTTCGATGATAGGATCATCGAACCAAGGTTAGTCGAAAACGCTGACCCTGAAGCGCTGTATAAATACGTGTTAGATGAGCTAGAAGAATCTGACATTGAATTGGATTTTTCAGGTATTGGACGTTGGAACTTCAGTTTCAACATGGAAGAAATTTTCTCATGCCTTCGCTTAGAAAATTATCGAAACAGACCAAAACCACAATTCTTACTCAATCTAGCAGATACGGTGGTTCACCATACCTTTACTATAGCTTTTACAGGTGTCGATATGGAAGAAGGTGTTGGATTCATTCAGAAGTTTGAATTTGAATCCAAATATACACCCTACTACGTTGAAACACTCAAAGAAGCCTATTACGCGTTACCTTACAACAATAAAACGCTAAAAGAATATGGATTTATCGACTAATATTCATATATCCTTGTTACAATCCTATTGTAGCAAGGATTTTTTTACTTTCGTCGGATGACAGGGCGTACGCCCCTAGTCCAATCCTAGAAAAATAAAAGAAAGGAAGTGTTATGATGAGTACACCATGTATGATTTTTATGGATACACCCATTAGTCCAAAAGGTATTTACTGTCATTATGACGGTGCGTTGGAACACACTGGGTTAACACTCTATCAACATTACAATAACAAAGAAGCAGTAACAGAATTGGTTGAAAAAGGTGATAACTCAGGTATTCAACCAAACATTGAAGACATCGCTTTTTACGGTAAGCATACAGCTCATCGTGATAATATCAAAAATTACAACAATGTGTTTTTATTCTGGAATGATAGATGGTTCGTAAAACAACCGTATTTCGTTAACCGTGAAAATCTTTCTTATTACGATAGCGAATTGTTTGAACCATTAGAATACGCATTAAAAAGAAAACATTTAATTTAACAAAAGGGGGTTTCAATAATGACTACTGAAACAAAAGAACCAAAAACAATTTATGATTTATTCTCTGAATTTATCATCGAATCAGCCAAGAAATTTGATTATTATTTAGAGTGGAATAAAGAAGAAGAAAAACCACAATGGACGCTTTACTGGGATTATAGAGATTCATTGAGTATGGAATCCATGAAAAAAGCTATTGAAAAATACAAAAAGAACCCAGAAGATTATAACAACAACTTTGAATATGCGGTTGACGAATCCTTGTGGGAAGAATTTACACCAGACCTTTTACAAACCTTCTATGACGGACAAGTAAATTGTGTCGATGCCTTTCTCGAACAACATCCAAACACAGGTGATGACCTATCCGAAGAAGATGCTGATAGTTTAGAAGAAGATTTGCGTCAACAATTCGAAGAAGAAGTTCTGATAGATTTAGATGTTCCACGAATATTAGAACTAACTAAACCAGAAGATTTAGTAATCTACTTCGGTACAAACTGGGATGATGATTATCACAGTCTTGACCCATGGACTGAAGATGAAGAAGACCGTGATTATGCAGAATGTGATAAAACACTACTAGGTAGATTATGTAAAACACAAGGATATACAGCAAAAGACATCTTTGAGAACAAAGAATCTATCTTCTGTAAGAGCGTTCACGAAGAACTATTCGATTACTACAATCCATACTACCTAAACGGTATGCAACTGATTGCAATCCCAAGTTCAGACGATTGGAACGCAATCGCAAACATTGGTATCAAACCCGTGATTCTAAAAGCTGGTTCTAAGTTAGGATTCTTCGATAGAATCAATGGAAGTGGATGCGGTCTGGACATCACACTCGAAAAAGACCTTGTGATTGATACAAACGTACCTATTTACGAAGTAGCTATTGAATACGTAAACAGATATTACGATTACAGTCCAGATGCCGTTTACGGTGGCATCATCCGTGAAGGTTCTGACCAATTAGAAATGGAGTGTTAAATCATGGATAGAGAACAATTATTCATCCACGTTATTGACGACATAACAAAACTCATGGATTCCTTATACGGAGTCCATGTGCGTTCCGTTTGTTTGTTCCGTGTCTATCAGAAACAACGTGCCATTATTCAAAACACAGACCAAACAATGACTTCCCAAATTAAAGAGATCATTTGGTCATTGATGAAAGACACGCATCCAAGAACATTTCCAAAATGGATTGAAGGAATGTCGGATATTGAACAAAAAGAACGCGAGTTAGAAAACAATATGAATGAAAGAAAGGAACAATAACATGATTATTTATACAAAAGACAAAGAATGGTTAGACCTATTCCTAACCACGTTCACTACACCGGATACTATTGTGTATCAACGCACTCTCGAATCAGGGGATGTCGAAACATTGTTGGAGAATCCAGCGTATGGTTCAGCTATCTTAGAATCACGCTTAGTGGAAGAAAAACACTTCAACGAAAAAGTACATCAGCGTTTAGCGGAGAAACAAGATTACATCTTGATTGCTAAATCCCCTACTTCACGTACCGACCATGTGATGCGTATTGATACCAAACCGCAACCGGATATGGTGGCGACATACAAACGCGCACTGAAAAGAAAGGATGATTAACCGATGTTAGTAGCTCAATTACAAGTATTCGATGAACAAACCGCGCCAAAAACAACATCTGGCCGTATTTTCTCACTAAATAAAGGTCATATGTTGGTGTACGTGTCAGATTATTCATTCTTACAATCCCAATTTCCGATTGAAGTGATTCGTGAAGTCCAACAACGCATTGATAAAGAAATGGAATACTTAATCAAACACGTCTTTGAGCGACAACCACAACGTGACCGCAACGTAACCGACTTATGGAAACAAGCAGTCAAACTCGCAACAGAACGTGTCGAAACAATCGAATCCGTCTTCTATCAACATCGTGCATCCGCAAAAATCGTCAAAAGCGTGTTACAACAAATGGATAAAGTCCATGTTGCGGTTGTTTATTTCTCAGAATCCGCTATGGAACACGCGATTGTCATCAACGACGCGTATGCACAAGGTCAACAAATGGTGACCTACCATCAGAAGAACTATCTATGCGATTCCATTACGTTCCATACCCCTTCTCTCACTGGGGATAGAACGAATTTGATACAAGTAGTGCTTCAACCAGATATTGACGCTGACCTTGTAAGAAAGGAGTTAGGAGTATGAGTAGAAAGCGATTTGAACACCAAATCAAATACCGTGGATTGAAACAATGCGTCAAATCATCCTTTATTGGTGTAATTGAAGGCGTGGTGTTCCAAGACCAATTAGTCTATGATGGTGTATCCATGTTGGCCAATACTATCATTCATAATTCCGGTATCAACAACCCTATCGTTTTATGCAACCCTATATTCATCAAAGCGTTGAAATCAGATGTACCCGAATCCAGCACAGTTGAAGCGTTTATGTCTTTCATGACCGATGTAACCAAAGCTGAATTATCGGTGTACGACTCGATTCCACGAAGCAAAGCGACGTATCTTCCACGCTTCGTTGAAAATGCCAAGTTACAACAACTACTACCACATACGGTAGCTTATTTCAAACAAAAATTAAAGGAGTCTGTTTATGAAACAAACCTTAAAGACATTTGCTAAAAGTATCTATTTCGACATTCTAGGCGTTGTTCTAGTTGTCGGAATCGCCATCTATTCAGGATACCTAGGAACCAACCTAGCGAAATACGTTGACTGGGGGCCAATCACCCCTTACATCCCATTCGGACTCATTTCCGTTATCAACGTCGGATTGTCAATGCTCTCTACTCGCTTGACAGGGCGTATTGATAACTGGGGGAACATTTTCGGAATCGTCAACGTTGCTCTATCAGGTACGATTGATTATATCCTAGGGAACAAATCAGCACCTTATACGTACCCTATCACATTCATTATTTATCTATTAGCGATTAAATACTGGAGTGATACAACGGAAGGTAAAGCTGAAACAAAATCATTATCTTACAAAATCTATGCAGGCACACTTATCACTACCGGTGCGTTTGGATTCTCGTATTTCATCAATGGTTCCGCTTATGGTTGGAACATGAGTCCGTTAGCACACGTCACAACGATTGTGTTTGCTCTATCGCTCGTAGCGAATGGATTCAATGCGATGAAACTAACCGTTCAGTATCCATTCTGGTTCGTATACAACTTCGTACAACTAGCAAAAGCGTTCATCCAAGGGAACTTTGCCAACGTTGGTAAATATATCTTCTATATTATCAACTCAATCGGCTCTGGTTTCATCTGGGGTGATAGCGAAACTGAAGAACCAACAGAAAATGAATAAAAGAAAGAAGGTTATTATCATGAATAAAGATGACTACATGACACCAGTATCACAAAAAGATAAAGAATCAGCCATCAAAGCATTAAAATCACTAATTACTGACATTGAAAACAGTAATACTCAATTTGGATTGATGGTGAGTTATGCTGAAGTCAAAGATGTAGAAGGCGAAGGACGTGATAGACTCGTTGGTATGCAAACAAACAACTTCATTGTAGGTAAACATAATTTAATCAAGAGTACTTTATCACGTAGAGTTAAAGACACAAAAGCATACAAAAAAGTATTACCTATTCAACTATCAGACGTTTTTAGATAAAAATAAATAAGAAAGAAGGAAACCAGCATGTCAAACAAAGACCACGTATATATGAAACCTGTACCAACTAAAGACAAAGACACAATCATTCGTGCATTAAAAAGCATTATCGACAAAATCGAAAACAGTGATACTGGTTTCGGAATACTTGTAAATTATGTTCAAGCAACGAACGTAACAGAAACGGAAAATGACGGTGAAACTATTAGTGTGAAAACACATAATTTGTTAGCCGGTCATCAAGACCTTCTCGCAAATAATATTGCAAGAAATATTACAAAAGATATTGATTATAACCGATTATTTGCTAAAGTGACGGATGAATTGAAAGAATTATAGGAAAGAAGGAATCAAATATGACACCAGAATCAAAACAAGAGTTAATTAAATCATTACAAGGCGTTATTGATAAACTCAAAAATATGGACGAAGACCAACGTTTCGGATTACTACTAGCATGTGCTATCCAAAAAGAAAAAGGTGGCGATGATTTTGAAACAGCTAACTTTTTAGTTGGTCATCAATATGTTATCACCAATAATTTAGCTAGTGAAATCAACGAAGATGAAGAATATCAACGACTATGGTTCGACATCTTAAAACACCTAGACTAACAGAAAGAAGGAATGAATCATGAATCCAGAAGAAAAACAAGCTATTATTGATATGTTACAACAAACGATTGATAAACTTAAAAATACGACAGAAGACCAAAAAATCGGTTTATTGCTATCCGTTGGGATTGAAAAACCAGACGAAGGTGAAGATATGTTCGAAAGTGCTCGTTCGTTAGTGGGATATAATTACATTATCGCTCATAACTTAGCGGACGCTATTCGAACAGGTGAAGGTTATGCAGACTTGTTCCATCGTACAGCGGACTTATTGTAATATTAAGAAAGGAATCAATCGTTATGTCTAAGTTATTTGTGACGGGAAATGCCACATCTGGTGGCATCCTTCCCAAAGAAGTAACTCGCATCCTTCAAGATGCGATCCAACGAGAAATCGAAATTTGCATCTCGGATTCATATGGATTCGAATCCCTTGTACAACAATGGTTGTACAATCAACGGTATCCAGATGTGACCATTTATTATACAGGCGAAAAGCCTGATTGTATCAAATCCCATCGCTGGGCAACGGTGAAAGTCAATGTTGACATGTACGCAAACCCACATACAAAATCACAACACATCTATTCAGCTTTAGTGAATGATTGTGACTTCGGATTCGTGATGTGGAATCGTACCAACACAATTCTTGAAGATGTGATTGTCACAATGATTCAAAAAGGAAAACCTGTTGGATTGTACACGTTCCAAGAACCGTTCCCTACTACACGCATCAAAACAATGGAACAATTTGATGATTATAAAAAAAGGAGTGTTAATACATGACTGATAAACAAATCCAATTACAAATCATGGAACACGTAGATAATACACGTGGTATCATTCTCACGCATGAAACTCGTCCGTTCTACACTGAAAAAACCACTAAGGAGATTAAGAGAAAAACAGACGAAGAATTACTCTCATTTGTGGTTCAATACATCACACAAAGTATGAAAACCACTTACGCTGAGAAAATTGTACTCAACAATAGCGTAATTATTTTCAACGTGTATCCAGACCGTAAATCATCTGAAGATTGTATGCCTGTTTACCAATTCATCTTCAATCAAATTCCAGAAGCGAAGATTGACCGCATGTTAGCAACATTGGCTATCATGCAAAACGGCACACCAAAGGAAGATGCGTAATGAAAGCGAAGTTACACCCTTATCAAGAGTTAGCGAAACGTTTCGTACTTACTCGTCCACGTTCCGGATTATTCATGGAATGTGGAACGGGTAAAACTCTTGTGACCCTATCCGCTTTAGAAGAACTGAAATCACCGCATCATACCTTAGTGATTGCACCTAAGTTAGTGGCGATGACTTCATGGACGGAAGAAATCGCTAAGTGGGATATTCAGTTGAATCCAGTCGTTATCGCGGGATTAGAGAGAAAAGACAGACATAAACTCTACAAAGAAATACCCAACTATCCCCCATCTATTTTCTTTATCAACCAAGAAAATGTCGTGGATTTAGTCGAGAATACCGACCGTTGGTATTTCCGAAATGTCGTCGTGGATGAAATGCACAAATTCAAAAGTGCTACCGCAAGACGATTCCAAGCGTTACGTGCTGTATCCCCTTATGTTGAAAGACTCATCGGATTAACAGGCACACCCCAACCGAATGGTTTAATGGATTTGTGGGCTGAAATCTTCTTACTCGACCACGGTTATCGTCTAGGGATGAGTATCAACCAATACCGTGAATGGTTTTTCTTCCCTGATGAACACTCTATCATCAATAACCGTGTGACAAACTGGATTCCTAAATACGGTGCCGAACAAGAAATCCATCGTCGCTTGCAAGGTCTGGTGTTATCTATCAAGAATACACCATTGAACCTACCGTCTATCAACTACATCGACCATGTAATCCCGTTGGATAAGAAAGAAAAGGACTTGTACAACAAATTTGTCAAGGAAAAAGTCCTAGCGTTCGATGAACATGATAAAAACGTACCGGTTGAAGACCAAGAAGCGGTTGCATTTATTCCAGCAACAAACGCTGGTGTGAAGACATTAAAATTGTGGCAAATGTCTTCTGGTGCGTTGTACAAACCGATTGATTTGAGAGAACAACGAGCGGATTTTTATCAAATCCACACGAAGAAATTAGACTATCTCGAATCCTTACTCGAAACCGTAGACGGAAACGTCATTGTGTTCTATAACTTCCAATCGGATGTTGTGATGTTAGAACAACACTTGAAAGACTTAGGTTATGCACCATACGACGAATCCTTGCCAGCAGGCAAGCTCAATTATGCGATTTTCGATAAGAGCGTTCGTATCAAAAATGCGTTCGCTGAGAAGAAAATCAATGTCTTGCTCATGCAACCAAAAGCTGGTAGTATCGGAATCAATATCCAAACAGGTGGTCATACCGCTATCTGGTACACCATTCCGATTCAGTTAGACGATTACATCCAAGCGAACACACGCTTGCATCGTCAAGGACAAACACATCCAGTATTCATCCATCATCTACTCATTAAAGATACAATCGATGAACACTTCCGTCGTAAGCTAACCGCTAAAGAAGAAAGCCAGCAAGCGTTAATGGACGCGACTGATAAGTTCTTAGAGAATCCTATTATTGCATAAAAAAAGACCCCCTATTCGGGGGTTTTTTTCTTTATGGTAAGACTAACACAGCACCTTCGCTGATACAATCCATGTTTCTGATTTGATTCAAGTTTGCTAACTCATCAATACCGACCTTCACTTGATGTGAAATAGATGTTAATGTATCGCCATATTGAATCACATAAACATATCGCCCATCCGCACGTTGGTACAAATGGTCAGATACTTCGTAAGGTGCTTTTGTTTCCACCTTCGGTGACTCTTTTGCAGGTTCTTTCGGTAACGATGAAGTGTCAACCTTCTGTTCCGTTACAGGCTCATTCTGAGCCGAGTTCGTAACTGGTTCAGAAGTGGACTCAGGTTGTTCTACAGTAGTTGTAGTGACTTGACTCGCACTAATTGGATGGTAGACGGATACCGCTGACATCCCTAACCAAATGGTTACTGAAGCACCTAGGAGAAAAGCAAGTAGCGCTAATACGCTACCAAGACTTGTTTTTTTCTTCATACTATCGTGTCCTTTCTTGCATATTTTCTTGTTATACTATATACTAAGTATATCCATATATCAGGCAACTGTCAAGATTTTTTAGGACAAGTTTTCCATACGTGGACAAAAAAACTCGGAATTGGAATCATCAAATAAAACAAACAGCTATTAAAAGGAGATTATAAAAGATGATTCAAAAAGATTATAAAGTTTTAATTAAAGGAATTGTGCGTTTTTCACACATCACTAAACACAACACACCAGAAGAAGTAATTCGATTCAACGCAAAACGTGGTTCAAAATACGAAGATAATCGTACATACAGTTCATTATCATTAAACAACCCACAAATTTTAAAACCACAAAAAGAATGGACTGAAGCAGAACACTTGATTCAAACAAAAGATATTTTCGTAACTCAAAAAGAACCGGGTGTGACTCGTTTAGAAATCAAAAACTATACACAAAACTTAGCAAAAGTATACGTGTTTGACCCAAAAACGAATGAATATCATCCAGTTCCTAACACACGTGAACTTGCTGGTGGTTCTGAAATCGTTGTGGAAGTTCGTTTCTACAAAACAAAGAACGACAAACGACCATACAACTATTCGTTAGAAAGCGTATTGTTACCAAATGAAGATTGCTTCTATGCGAACCAAAATTCAGACTTCTTGAAGAACTCTGGTTTCAATATTGTTGGTGACCCAGTGGTGACAAAAGCACCAGCTCAACAATTAGATGTAATCCCACAACAACAAAATCCAGCACCAGCTAACTATGGTCAACAACCAAACTATGGACAACAAAATCAAGCTGGTTACGGACAACCAAACGCTGGATACAGTCAACAAGCTGGATTCCAACAACAAGGTGGTTATAACCAACAAGGTTATGGTCAACAACCAAACTATGGTCAGCAAGCTGGCTACCAACAAGGTGGTTATCAACAACCAACTCAAGGGTATGGTCAACAAGCATATGGTCAAAATGTACAACAACAAGCTCATGTCCAATACAATCAACAGTTAGGTCAACAACAAGAAGCACCGATTACAGGTAACTTCAATGCAGATCCAAACTTCCCAAGACATAACCATGTTGCGGATGACCCATTCCCTAACTTAAATGGTGAAGGTATCCAACCACCATTCTAAGAACAAAGTAAGAAAATAAAACATTCCAATTCCGAGTTCGAAACCACTTTCTGATTCAGAGAGTGGTTTCATTTTATACATATTTTGAAAGGAGATTTTTTATGCAAAAATACATCCAAAATCATATTCATATTCTCATCGCTAGTTGGTGTACCGTATTCACCCTACTATTGCATTTATTACTCACTATTCCTAAAACTCTATCAGTATCCGTACATGTGATTGAAGGTATTTGTTACCTAATCTTGTTTGCTTTTGTACTGGTATTATGTGGGAATCGCAAAAAGACAAAACCGTTCTACTTAATTTCCACACTCGGTATGCTGATGACGATTACGTTATTATTCACTTATAATCGTCCACAACACTTCGCAAACTATCCAGCATATCCGATTCAAAAAGAACTCAGTGCGAAAACCATTTTCCAATTCCCTACTATCACGAATCAGTATGAACAGACCGTGACCGTTCAAGATAGAAACAGTAAAAAGAATATCAACTTATCCGAAGGTGACAAATATATCTTAGTCTACAATCCAGTTTGTCCGATTTGTCAAGATTCTACAAAATTATTCACCTTGACTTCAGATAATACGGATAAAATCAATGTATATGACTATCAAATCATGGTAGCAAACACAATCATCGACACTATCACAAAACCATTGATAGAAAAATACAACGTGAGTGAAATCCCTAGCATCATCCATCTAAAAAACGGAAAGCTCGTTGATGTGCTACCACTTTACAACGAACAAACAAATCAATTTGTAACCACTACTCAACTCAAACAATGGTTACAGAAATAAGGCAGGTGAAACTATGAACCGTGAACAATTTACACATTTGTGTAAACAACCGTTCATTCAACAAATCGCGTATAATGCGCGCTGGACATTATCTGAAGACAAACGCCCATTAAACATGCGTAAAATACTCACCCATCCCGAATCCATCGGTGAGCATCTTCCGGGAGCCACTACCTATGATAATGAATCATTAGTGACCTTACCCGAATTATACAGAGCGTTTATGACCCCACCGAATATCACGTATTATCTCGATAATGCGTTTGACGATATATTGGTATTGGATATTGAACCACATTGTCCAGATGACCTAAAGCAAGAACTGTTACAAATTCCGCACCTATACGCGGAAACATCTACAAGCGGTAAAGGGATACATCTAATCGTACCTAAACCAGATAACTTCTATGATTATCCAAACGCTATCGAAAAGACATCCCTTCAATTCACAGAACCACTTGAAGATAAGAACATCAAACCGAAAGTCTGGTACGAAATTCTTATTCGACATTTCGTATCCTTCACTGGAAACCAACTCATCCTACCACAAGGGGATAAATCCTTCGCGGATGTGTATGCTTCCTTAGCAAAAGACGCAAAACATATATCCAAGGGTGAAGTATCATCCGATGTGGACTTAAAACCTGAAGACATCGTTGACGGTGAATGGTTGGTGGATAACCTTGTCGGAATCCTACCGAAGAAAGAAATGGATGACTACCCTTCACGCTCACATTATGATTTTGCCGTGATTGGTACTATTCGAAACCACTTGAAGAAACTGTTCCAGACGATGAAGATAAAACTCAATGGTCATGAATACACAGAAGAAGAAATCATTTCGATTGTCTACCATGCGGTATACGAAACCTTACCGTATCGTGAAAAATACGATACGTATCGAAATGGATTACCTTATCTGATGTATGCGATTGTCAACCAAATAGCACTCGACAAAGGAAGTGAAAAATAAACATGAAAAGATTCATTCATCAACTGTTCGATGACCCAGCAAACAAAATCCTTATCGGATTTTTCTTGATTGTAGATATGTATCTCACATGGTTCGCACAGCATTTTCTACATTATTTCGATAATGCGTATGTGATGACCTTATGTTGCATCATCCAACTACTCTATTTAAGTGCTGGTGTACTCTTTGCACAGAATCGACAAAATAAATACATTTATCTTGTGAGTACCATTTATCCACTCGCCCTGTTATACTGGTTTGTACCAGTAATCTTCAAATAAAGAAAGGATGGTCATATGTCAGATTACTTAGAAAAAGAACTGTTCATTCAGTATAAAAACACGCATTTCAAACACAAAAAGCACAAACCGTTGTTCTTAATCGTGGGTAAAACCGCATCTGGTAAATCCACGTTGGAATCTAAACTCAACGAATTGTTAAAAGGTACACCAATCAAATCATACACGACTCGCCCACCGCGTCCGGGTGACGATACGCATGTGTTCCTATCCCCTAGTGAGTTCGCTAACATTAAAGATAAGTTAGTCACTTATACGAAGATTGGCGCATACGAATACGGCGCAACACCAAAACAAATCCTATCTGGTATTGCATACGTTATCGACCCTGTTGGTATCGTCACGTTACAAACAAATGGATTTTTCACGAATCATCCTTACGTGCATCCGATTGTTATCCATCTGGATACGCCAGATAACATCCGTAAAGAACGATTCATTCAAAGAAGTCATGACAAAACACAAGCAAAGAAAGATTTTATCACGCGTGAAGCCAACGAAACAGATCCATTCAAGCCGTTAGCGTTTGTCAAAGAAAACATGCTGACTATCACCGTTGACGGAACCAAACCAGTAGATGACCTTGTATACGAACTCGGTAATCTCTATGAGTCGCTAGAAACACTCTACACTACTTCAGTTGCTTACTGGGATTTTAATACAACAGTGGCAGATGGATTGGTGCATACCGTAGATGAGTTAATGAAAGCATCAACCGTCAAAGAACTCGAAGACAAAATGAACATCTTCATCAAACGCATTAGTGCGCTCGGTATGAAACCGATGATGTCTTTAGGTGAACTACCAAATTGTACTATCCAAGACATGACGGAACACATCGAACGTGAAGTAGCGCTCTTAGAAGCCCTAGAACGACTCACAGTGCATTTGAATCAAAAAGTAATGGAATCATCCGGAAAGAAGCAAAATTGCTACAAGGACGCTTTATCGCGATTTTACGGCACGTTCTTTTCCGACTTGATACCAGAAATGGAACAATTCCATAAACGATTGGTACTCTTAATGAAAAAATACGGAGTTGAACTCGAACAACGTATGGAAAGAAAACCAATCACTCGTGATGAAATCCCAACACATATCATCCACTTAGCTGGTAGGGATAGAAATCAAGAAACACCGGATGATACATTAGAAATTAGTATCTACATCCCTGAAAAATACCGTCAACAATTTACACCATACGAATTACAAGAACTAAGTAAAGCATTGGATAAGAACATTTCAACCTTCTTAGAGAATCCTGAAGGTTACATCCAAATGCTTCACCCAGATGAGAAAGGAAATGAATAAACCATGAAACCAATTATTTACTCAAAGAAAAATTGTCCTGAATGCTTCAGAACAAAGACTTACTTCAGCGAAATCGCTGGAGTTGAATACGAAGAACGACTCATTGACCCAGCCACAGACCCTATCGTCGAAGAATTTCGTGCACTAGGATTCCAATCCTTCCCTGTTGTCCAATACGGGCCTACACTCAAAGAAGCGTGGGCTGGTCATCGTGTAGACTTATTACAAAAACATTTTCCAGCATAAAAAAAGAACTCTTGTTGATACTCTCAGCAAGGGTTCTTCTTTTTTTATCCTAATAGATGATTGACGACTAACACAACAGTGCCTAACGTGATAGTTGTTACCCATACGTATTCACTCGGTGCGCCTGTTCGATACAAGTACCATTTGTGTCCTTTTGCAACCTGAGCACCGTTAGGATATTCCCGATACCCCGTGATAGGCCACAGTAAGCAGTCACCTGACTTCGAGCATTTATCCACTAGGATATGTACCAATGCACCTAAGAACATCGCCCACAACATCGGAACATATACAGATCCGATCGCAATCAGCATTAAAAACCAAATGCTATGCGTGAACCGTCGATGACCTACTGGTAAATAGAAATATCTTCCCAGTAGCGACGTTGGTGAGTCGATGTCTGGAAGCAAGTTCCCTAGCAAATACAATATTCCAGTAACGATTGCGACAATCCACATGTTGGAACCAAGTTGGTGGAATATTTTGAGTTGCTCTAGGTGAATCCATTCTGGAATCCAATGTTTTTCTTCCCATGTTGGCATCCATATGAAGGTGCACACAGCCACATCCGTACCAACAACTAAATGATTTTTTCCTAGCATCTATCAATAACCTTTCTTGAAAAATCAATAATAATATACACTTATTATACTCTATTGAAACCGTTGCAAGCAACTAAGAGAGCGTCAGCTCGTTTCTTAGCAGGAAACGAGCCGAGTGCGTAAGTGAAACAATTTTAAATTAAAAGGAGGATTTTAAAAATGACTTTAAAATTTGATGAAGTATTAGAAGCTACTGTCCTAGCTATGTTGGAGAATCAGATTACACCAGCTTTGTTCGGTGAACCGGGTATTGGTAAGTCCGCATGGTTACGTAATTTAGCAGAAAAACAAGGTACGAAATGTTTTACTTTAGCATGTAACCAACTAGCTGATAAAGCCGATATGACCGGTGCGCGTACTGTACAAGACCCTGACACGAAAGAATGGAAACAAGTATTCTTCCCACATGAAGTGTTCGCAGATGTGAACGTCTATGCGAAGAAACATAAGAAACAAAACCCTTTCTTATTCATTGATGAATGGAACCGCCCTAGTGCGGATATTACTGGTACAGTCATGTCTGTCGTAACCGATAAAAAACTCGGTGGGATGGAACTCGAACCGAATATCCGTATCGTGATTGCTGGTAATGATAAAGGAAATATCGCTAGTTTGGATACAGCATCTATTTCCAGAACAGCGTTGCTCTTTGTTCAACCGGATGTTGCGACTTACTTTAGTGTGAATCCAAACTTACATCCAGTCATTAAAGACGTATTAGTCAAGAATAATGACTTAATCTTTTGTAAAAAACTCAATACACAACAAAAATCAAATGATGAAGACTTATACGATTTTGAAGAACAGTTGGAACAATTCACGACACCAAGAACGATTACTTATTTATCCGATTGGTTGAACACAATGGATAACAAAACATTGTTAGCGTTGTATAACACACCAACAGATACAAAATACGGTTCGTATAACATCCTATCAGAAATCGTCTTCGGACTCGTTGGTTATACGGAGTTTGCGTTACAAGTGTTAGATAACCTACCACAAACATTACAACAATCTACTTCTACAACCAAACCAACAGCAATCACTGTTGGTAAACCACCTATTGTGGATGAATTACGTAACGCTACTACACGTAAAGAAATCGAAGAATTACTAGCTGACTCGGATTTTGAAGAAAAATCCAACGTGTTGCTATTCTGTTTACATGATACTGAAGACAACGCTCACCTAATTCCACCATTGATGAGTGCGTTACCAGAAACAGACGAAAATGGTAACAAGCAATACATGGAAAAAATGGTTATGAACAAATTTATCCAATTAGCACAAGCAGGTCAACTAGACGAAGATAATCTACTTGTAGCTAAGAAACAACCAACACCATTCGGTGATTTTATCAATACGATTGCCTAAGAAAGGAGTCTATGTTATGACAAGAAAATATGAAATTCTTAAAAATGTCACGAAAAAACACTATGGTATCACTTTATATACAATCAAAGCATTAAGAGATTTTGGTGATGTTAAAGCTGGTGATATTGGTGGGTGGGTAGAAAGCGAAGATAATCTATCCCAATACGGAAATTGTTGGATTTATGATGAAGCAATGGTATACGGCAAAGCTCGTATTTCTAATAATGCAAAAATATGTAACAATGCAGAAATCTCTGGTTCCGCAAAAGTATACCAAGACGCTATTGTAGGTGGTCAAGCTCGAGTTATGCAACTAGCTCGTATCTATGGTAATGCAGAAATTTATGCTACGGCTCAAATTATGAATCGAGCAAAAGTCTATGGAAACGCATGTGTAGCTGGCGACACATTATTACACGAAGAAGCAAAAGTCTATGGTAACGCTCGCGTTTATGGTGAAGCCATCATTTGTGGTAGTGCTGAAATTTATGGTAAATCATATATTTTCGACACCGCTACTGTTTATGGTCTTGCGAAAGTATACCGTAATGCAAAAGTATGCGAAAATGCAAAAATTCGAGATAACGCAAAAGTGCGTGGACATGCTAGAGTTAGTGGTTTTGCCATCATTTCTGGTGATGCCATTATTGAATCTTCTGATGATTACATCACTTTAAGAAATAATTGGTCTAGCGGACGCTACTTCACGTACACTCGTTCAAACCAAATGTATCGCGTTGGTTGTTTCTATGGAACAGGTGACCAGTTAATAGCAAAAGCCTACAAAGATAGCAAACTCAGTGGAGATTGCTACAAAGCATCTGTCCAATACGTTCAAGCGTTAGAACAAGCATTTACTGACAATACCAAATAAATTCACAATCGAAAGGAGTCATCCCCTATGTTACAAATCACGAATCAAAAACCAGCAGAATTATCCCCTAGTGCAACACTGGGGGTTTCTTCTTCTGTATGCGCTGGCCCTGTTGATGTACTGGAAAAACAAATCATCCCACAATTATTCCAACCATTGAACACAAATACGCAAGTCACTGTATTCGATGGTTCGGAATCCGTTGATGAATCCAAGCTGGCTCAAATCCTTGCACTTGAATTATACGCTGAACAAGGAGAATCCGATACGACAGCATGGATTAGGGATTACTTGAGTCAGACCATGTTATACTATCAACCAAACATGGAACCGATTGATAGTACGTTCATGGTACAATTAGCAAGTAAAACAGGACTACCCATCCCTGTCAACCAAGGAAAGCAATCCATCGTTTACACGACATCTATCGACGTTATTCCAGTTGCAAAACAATACCTTGCTGGAAACGCATCATTAGATGAATGGATTACGTCTTTAGGATTTACGTTTCGTATTCCAGCGTTGACTGTTGCGATGAACAACGATACCGTCTTTGATAATTTCAAAGCCTTCGTTTCGCAACAACAAGCATTATACCAACACGTTCTACCAATCGAAACACATCAATCTATTTCTGATTTTCTTAAAATCAGTCTAAAGCAAGCCTTAGTTGAAGGTGTAAAGGTTCGTAATGATTATGAAGACCTTCAAACCGAAGTGGATGGTTCATTTGCTCGTTTCCTACAACATTGTATCCGTGAGTTTGTTTCGACCCACGGGGATGAATGTGCGTATGTACCTACATCCATGAAAGAACTCATCATCCCTACTACGATTGTATTTGTGAATACAGACTTCCATGCTCGTGCTACGATTGACCAAATCGAAAACACATGGAAGGATGTATCTGGATTTAGACAAATCCCGTTGATTGGTTTGAAACAACTCAAGAGTTTACGTAAATCCATGGAAAGTCAACGAAACATGCAAAAGAACATCCAAGAGATGCGTGGACGTGGAAAGGATATTGCGAAAAAAGCACAAACAACACCATTTGGTTCGCAATTAAAGACGAACAAACAACTATTCTGTATCATCCAAAAGAAACTTGAAAAGATGGAACACGTTGCTCGTTCGAATAATAGTATCAAGACTCGAAGAAATACCTTCCGTGTACCGAATCGTCGGGAACCACACAATCCAGACAAAATGGGTATCCTTGTGGATAAGAAATACATTCCCGACATCCATATCTATCTTGATACATCTGGTTCCATTTCCGAGAAGAATTACCGCGAAGCCTGTATGGTGATTATCGCACTCGCACAAAAGCTCAAAACAAAAGTATATCTCAATTCTTTTTCAACGTACCTATCTCAACCAGCGTTACTTGATATTGGAAATTGTACAAAGGAAACCGCATGGAAAAGACTACAATCCGTCCCAAAAGTCAGCGGTGGTACCAACTTCCAAAACGTGTGGGATTATATCCATCAACACCCGAAACGCACGTCTGAGTTATCTATTATGATTACAGACTTTTGTGACTTTCCTGACTCAAGTTATCATAGACAACTACCAAAGAATCTCTATTTCGTTCCGTGTGGTGGTATGGATATAGCTAGATTTAACTTCTCACATGGTGATTATGAGGAACATACCGGTCGTTTAAATTTATTAAAAGAGGTTAGACAAGAATTAGGTAAGAATATAGGTGCCTTACTTGATACTAAGGGACCGGAGATAAGAACAG
>ERZ772909.599-NODE-599-length-21802-cov-10.716375_pt1 | contig 21802 bp, 21 predicted proteins | sample MGYA00511137_ERZ772909 | MGnify/ENA primary metagenome ERZ772909 (study PRJEB29015, sample SAMEA2738095) | human oral metagenome | biome: human oral; feature: human-associated habitat; material: saliva | place: China | collected 2270 ... | reverse complement strand
TGAAATCAGCGTAGTAGAGCCCACTCAACCACTGCGTCTTGCTTGACAATCCAAAAATAATTGAGAGGCTAGGACTTTTGTCCCAGCCTCTTTTGATTGCTTATTATTGATTTTTATCCAGGCCAGTGATCTTTTTTAACTGCTTGGTTTCTGCAGTAGACGTAACATTGAAGATCTTATTTCCTTGTGTAGAGAAGCTAGATTCATCTCCGTTGCTATCTTTATAGACATAGCTAGTCCCATTTTCTGAACGCATAATGGCATAGGGTTTTCCGAGACGCTCGAGAGCTGTTTTTGGTGTATCGGATTTGGAAATGCTGCCAGTAGACTGGTGGTTGGCATCGCCCCCTCTTAGTCGGAAGGTGATATCTGTTAACACATTATTGCGGAAGAAAGCCATGATATCGCCATTGTCTGTTGCCCAAACATTGACCCCATCGCCAGGATTCGCACTGTCTGTACTACTTACGGGTTGACCAAAGGCTGCAACTACGTCATCGTAACTGCTTCTTTCTTTTGGCCCACCAACCTCTTGTCCATCTTCGGTTCTTAATACAAAACCGGTGGTAGGGTGGAGGTTCTTGAGCTTTTCGATCTCAGGAATGGATGCAGCTCCTGGCACATATTGGAGAGATGCGCCATCATCTGGATCCAAGCTGAAGCGACCTGAAAAATCATCTGAGCTACTGCTGTCTGAAGAAGTGCTCGACGATTTACTAGATGATGTTTTGGTAGAAGATTGTTTGATCGGTTTTCTAGAACTAGAAGCTGTTTTTGCTGGTTTCGCAGAATTGGCAGGTGAGCAAGCGGCTAGTGTCACTAGTGAAAGAAGGCCGATCGTAAAGAAACGAATGTTTTTCATAAATACCCTTTCTAATGTGCTTCGCCGATCAGGCGAGGTTTTATTATATCAATAATCAAGGAATGGAGCAAATGGCAACAAAAAAACCCCCTATTGCTAGGGGAATTTTTAAAAGATAAAAGATGATAAAAAATTTTATTATCAAGGCGGTAGACGGATTTGAACCGACGATCAAGCTTTTGCAGAGCCGTGCCTTACCACTTGGCTATACCGCCATAACATATAATATTGTAACCTAAAAATAAAGATAGGTCAAGAAAAACTTTTTACGTCAAACAACTTTAGAAAACCATTTCATCGTAGGGATTGAAAAAATCTCTCAAATAGCTTGCGAATTCTAGTGATTTCTGCTATACTTATAGAGTTGTCTAAGACAGCAAATACTCATCTCGGATCCATTGTGGCACCGTTGCCCTTGTGGTCGTGCTGCAAGTTGACGTCTGAGAGAGGAGAAAAAAACAAAAAAGGAGAAACTACTCATGGCAGTAATTTCAATGAAACAACTTCTTGAGGCTGGTGTACACTTCGGTCACCAAACTCGTCGCTGGAACCCTAAGATGGCTAAGTACATCTTCACAGAACGTAACGGAATCCACGTTATCGACTTGCAACAAACTGTAAAATATGCAGACCAAGCATACGACTTCATGCGTGATGCAGCTGCAAATGATGCAGTGATCTTGTTCGTAGGTACTAAGAAACAAGCTGCTGATGCTGTTGCAGAAGAAGCTGTTCGTGCAGGTCAATACTTCATCAACCACCGTTGGTTGGGTGGAACTCTTACTAACTGGGGAACAATCCAAAAACGTATCGCTCGTTTGAAAGAAATCAAACGCATGGAAGAAGATGGAACTTTTGAAGTTCTTCCTAAGAAAGAAGTTGCATTGTTGAACAAACAACGCGCTCGTCTTGAAAAATTCTTGGGCGGTATCGAAGACATGCCTCGTATCCCAGACGTAATGTACGTTGTGGATCCACATAAAGAACAAATCGCTGTTAAAGAAGCTAAGAAATTGGGTATCCCAGTTGTAGCGATGGTCGACACAAACACTGACCCAGATGATATCGATGTTATCATCCCAGCGAACGATGACGCTATCCGCGCTGTTAAATTGATCACTGCGAAAATGGCTGACGCTGTTATCGAAGGACGTCAAGGTGAAGACAGTGTTGCTACAGTAGAAGCTGAATTGGCAGCTACTGAAGGTCAAGCTGATTCAATCGAAGAAATCGTTGAAGTTGTAGAAGGCGACAACGCTTAATTTCATTCAATAAGTAACGAACCTAAGAGGGCAGGGCTCAGCCCGACCCTCTTATTTTATTAAAAAATATAGGAGAACAAAAATGGCAGAAATTACAGCTAAGCTTGTAAAAGAATTGCGTGAAAAATCTGGTGCCGGTGTCATGGACGCTAAAAAGGCATTGGTTGAAGTTGAAGGTGATATCGAAAAAGCGATCGAATTGCTTCGCGAAAAAGGTATGGCTAAAGCAGCTAAGAAAGCTGACCGTGTTGCAGCTGAAGGTTTGACTGGTGTTTACGTTAACGGTAACGTTGCAGCAGTTGTTGAAGTTAACGCTGAAACTGACTTCGTTGCGAAGAACGCTCAATTCGTTGAGTTGGTAAACGAAACAGCTAAAGTAATTGCTGAAGGTAAACCAGCTAACAATGAAGAAGCACTTGCATTGACTATGCCTTCAGGTGAAACTCTTGAAGCTGCATACGTAACTGCTACAGCTACTATCGGTGAAAAGATTTCATTCCGTCGTTTTGCAGTTGTTGAGAAAACTGATGCACAACACTTCGGAGCTTACCAACACAACGGTGGACGTATCGGTGTTGTTTCAGTTATCGAAGGTGGAGATGATGCTCTTGCAAAACAAATCTCAATGCACATCGCAGCGATGAAACCAACTGTTCTTTCATACACTGAATTGGATGAACAATTTGTTAAAGATGAATTGGCACAACTTAACCACGCTATCGATCAAGATAACGAAAGCCGTGCAATGGTTAACAAACCAGCTCTTCCACACCTTAAATATGGTTCTAAAGCTCAATTGACTGATGCTGTTCTTGCTCAAGCTGAAGAAGATATCAAAGCTGAGTTGGCTGCTGAAGGTAAACCAGAAAAAATCTGGGATAAAATCATCCCAGGTAAAATGGACCGCTTCTTGCTTGACAACACTAAAGTTGACCAAGCTTACACTCTTCTTGCTCAAGTTTACATCATGGACGACAGCAAAACAGTTGAAGCTTACCTTGAATCAGTAAACGCTTCAGTAGTAGAATTCGTTCGCTTTGAAGTTGGTGAAGGTATCGAAAAAGCATCTAACGACTTTGAATCAGAAGTTGCAGCCACAATGGCAGCAGCTCTTAACAACTAATTCTAGTTGCTAGATAAAAAGAAAAGAAGTTACGTGAATGAATCGTAACTTCTTTTTTTTATTGTAATTAGAAAAGGTCTGAGCATTTCTCCAGACGTCTATACATTTCTATTAATGAGCGAAGGTATTTACACCAAGTAGAAGAGAGAGTGTTCCCATAATGATACCTGCAAGGATAACCCCCAGCATAACGGCAATAACACTACGTTTAAAGTCCCAATCTAGGATAGATGCTGCTAGGGTACCAGTCCAGGCTCCTGTTCCTGGAAGTGGAATTCCCACAAAAAGGAGGAGGGCCCAGAAGACCCCCTTATCTCCGGCAGCTTTTTCAAGTTTTTGGCCACCACTGTGACCTTTTTTAAGACACCAGGTAAAGAAGCCACCAATTAGAGGTTTGTCTGCCCCCCATTCGAGAACACGGCGGGCGAAGAAGAAGATAATTGGAACTGGAATCATGTTCCCAATAACACAAAGAATTAGGGCTTGCCACCAAGGGATACCTGAGGCGATAGCAACAGGAACGGCTCCACGGAGCTCAACCAAGGGAATCATAGAGATTAAGAGTGCAATGATGTATTTCATGAGTAACCTTTCATAGAGAAATAAAATAAAGACTAAAAGTCACAAGAGCTTTATCAAGAGTGATAAGACTAATACTACTGCGAAAGTGCTAAAAAGTACTTGTTGGATTAGGTGAGGCTCAGCCTGTCAAAGTGGATCAAACACTTAAAGTTACCTAATATTTTAGTCTTATTTATTGTATCTTATATGGTCTCTAATGACAACTTTAAAAAGCTTTTTGAAGGTATAGTTTCCCATGTGCTGACATTTTTGGTATAATAATAGTCAGTTATAGTCAAATTAGACTGGAGGAATTAAGATGGCAAGAAATACATCAGATAGTATAGAAGAATATATTAAAGAATTGCTGGGCCAGTCTGGAATTGCTGAGATTCAACGCTCGAACTTAGCAGATACTTTTCAAGTTGTACCGAGTCAGATTAATTATGTTATTAAGACCCGCTTTACAGAAAGTCGTGGTTATATTGTTGAGAGTAAGCGTGGAGGTGGCGGTTATATTCGTATCGTCAAAGTCAGATTCTCTGACAAGCACCACATGATTAATGATTTGCTTCAGAACTTAGCGGATCAGCTCAGCGAGCAGGTATTTACAGACTTGATCCAGTTGCTTTTTGATGAAAAAATCATCACAGAACGTGAGGGAAATTTGATTTTAGCAACTGCTAGTGATGATATTTTAGGCGCAGATGCGGCTGCTATTCGTTCGCGTATTCTACGCTCGCTATTACTTAGATTGGATAGAAAAGGAAATTAGATGACGACATATTCAAGAAAAATGCAGGCCATTTTCCATCGTGCACAGCTTGAGGCAGAGCGTTTTGGAAGTCCTTTTCTGGAGACTTGGCATGTGCTTCTGGCTATGGTTGAGGTTCCAGGATCTGTAGCCTACCTAACATTTACTGATTTTGAGGACCGTATTCGTGCGGAAGAGATTGAGACAGCCGCTGTACTAGCGATGGAGAAAAGTCCAAAAGACTTGTCTGAATCAGATATTATCGATTTACGTGCACAGTCACATGCTTTAGAGGCTATGTTGCAAGAGGCAGAGGGAATTGCTGGTGTGACTGGTGCTGTAGAGGTAGGGTCTGAACATGTATTGATGGCCTTTCTCCTTCATAAGGATTTGATGGTTTGTCGTCTCCTTGAAGTTGCTGGTTTTCAATATAAGGATGACAGCGATAAGCCTCGTATTATCGATTTACGACGTTCTTTGGAGCGTTATGCAGGTCTTAGTAAGCAAGATTTGAAGGCCATTCATGATCTTCGTAAGCCTAAAAAATCAAAGACATCAGGAAATTTTGCTAATATGATGCAGCCTCCTCAATCTTCTACTGGGGAGTTGGCAGATTATACCAAGGACTTAACGGCAGTAGCCGAGTCAGGTGCTCTTGATCCTGTTATTGGACGTGAGAAAGAGATTTCACGCATGATTCAGGTTTTGAGTCGTAAAACGAAGAATAACCCAGTTCTTGTAGGTGAAGCAGGTGTTGGTAAGACGGCACTTGCGCTTGGCTTGGCACAGCGTATTGCTTCAGGCGAAGTACCTTTTGAGCTGGCTGATATGCGTATCTTAGAGCTTGATATGATGAGTGTGGTTGCAGGAACACGTTTCCGTGGTGATTTCGAAGAACGTATGAATCAAATCATTGATGAGATTGAAGCTGATGGAAAAATCATTCTCTTTATTGACGAACTGCATACGATTATTGGTTCTGGTTCAGGTATTGATAGTACCTTAGATGCGGCAAATATTTTGAAACCTGCTCTAGCACGTGGAACTCTTCATATGGTTGGAGCTACCACTCAAGCAGAGTATCAAAAGCATATTGAGAAAGATGCAGCTCTTTCTCGCCGTTTTGCTAAAATTACGATTGAAGAACCAAGTGTATCTGAAGCAATCGATATTTTAAAAGGTTTGCGTTCGTCTTATGAAGACTATCATCGTGTGACTATTACGGACGAGGCAGTTGAGACAGCAGTCAAGGCGGCACATCGCTATTTGACGAGTAAGAACTTGCCTGATTCGGCAATTGACCTTTTAGATGAAGCGAGCGCGACAGTTCAAGGACGTATCAAAAAAGTAGCCAAACGTGAGATAACGCTTTTGGATGAAGCACTTCTATCTGGGGATATGAAGGCTGCTGTTAAACAATATAAGGCTAGCCAAAAGGCAAAATTTCCTAAACCTGCTTTGGTAGATGCGAATCAGATTATGCAAACCCTTAGTCGTTTATCAGGTATCCCTGTTGAGAAGATGACTCAGGCAGATAGCAAGCGTTATTTGAATCTGGAAGCAGAGCTTCACAAACGTGTTATTGGTCAAGACGAAGCAGTTTCAGCGATTAGTCGTGCTATTCGTCGTAACCAGTCAGGTATTCGTACTGGAAAACGTCCTATTGGTTCTTTCATGTTCCTTGGACCGACTGGTGTTGGTAAGACAGAATTGGCCAAGGCATTGGCGGAAGTTCTCTTTGATGATGAGTCAGCTTTGCTTCGCTTTGACATGTCAGAATACATGGAAAAATTTGCGGCTAGCCGACTTAACGGTGCTCCTCCAGGTTATGTTGGATACGATGAGGGCGGTGAGTTAACAGAAAAAGTTCGTAATAAGCCTTACTCAGTTCTTCTCTTTGACGAGGTGGAAAAGGCTCACCCAGATATTTTCAATATTCTCTTACAGGTTTTGGATGACGGTGTCTTGACGGATAGTCGAGGTCGTAAAGTTGACTTCTCGAATACCATTATCATTATGACTTCGAACTTGGGAGCGACTGCTCTTCGTGATGATAAGACCGTTGGTTTTGGAGTCCAAGACATTTCTCATAATCACCAAGCTATGCAGTCACGTATCATGGAAGAACTTAAGAAGGCCTACCGACCAGAGTTTATCAACCGTATTGATGAAAAGGTTGTCTTCCATAGTCTAGAGGAAGAGCAGCTTCGTGAGATTGTCAAGATTATGGTAAAACCGTTGGTATCAGCTTTGGCTGAAAAAGGGATTGACTTGAAATTCCAACCAGCTGCCCTTAAGCACTTAGCTAAAGATGGCTATGATGTTGAGATGGGTGCTCGTCCATTACGTCGCACGATTCAAACTCAGGTGGAGGATAAGTTATCTGAGCTCTTACTAGGTGCCCAAGTGGTTAGTGGACAAACCCTTAAGATCGGCTGCTCGAAAGATAAATTAACCTTTACAGTAGTGTAAAAATCAAACAAAAAGACAGATTACAGGTGTAGTTTGTCTTTTTGTTGTGTCAATAGGAGTCAAGATAGAGTCAATCTTTCTGTAAAGTTGGGGTAAAAGAAAAAGCCGAGCAAAGCTCGACTGTAATGATTAGAGTTTTTCGTTGACAAAGTTGACAAAGTGATTCCACCAGACCTTGAGGAAGAAGCTTTTCTTAACTTCTTTACCAGCAACCAGTTCCATGCTAGGCATACCTTGGTTAGGCAAGTAACCTTCTCCTACAAGTGATTTATCTTCAAAGGTAGCCGTTCCAACCTTGTTACTTGAGTTGACGGGGGCTTGGACTTGATTTGTAGTGACTTTAATGTGTTTACTATTGTTAGCATCTATTTTTTGGATGATATTAAAGTCAGACTTAGCGACAGCAGTGACTTGCTTAGATTTACCATCAATAACATGGGCTTGACTTTTACCGATGGCTTGTCCTTTTTTGGCAATGGTCTTACTTTCCCAATGATAGACCACGTAATTAAGTAGGTCATTGGTTGCAGTAAAACGGGCGTAGTCATCAGTATCGGTATTATCAGCATTCAAAATGACTGTAATAATGCTCATACCACTTTCATTTGAGTGGGCCACGAAGGAAGCACCGGCTAAATCAGTGGTTCCCGTTTTTAGGCCATCCACCCCTTTACGGTAACTAGGTTGTCCCTTAAGCATATAGTTGAAGGTTTTAAGTTTGTTAACACCATCAAAATCAGCCTCAGTTTTTTTAGTGATATCGAGGATTTCAGGATATTCTTTCACCACGTGTTGTGCAATGATAGCAACATCTTTAGCACTCATGGTATTTTCTTCGTCTGATTTAGAGCCTGGATAGATATTGTCACCTAAGTAAGAATTATTGAGACCAGAGGCATTGACAATCTTGGCATCAGTGATACCCCAATCTTTAAGTTGGGCTTTCATCATGTCGACAAACTTACTTTCGGTTCCTCCGATTTCCTCTGCTAGAGCAATAGATGCACTGTTGGCACTGGAAATAAGAGTTGCGTCAAGAAGTTGTTTGACAGTGTATTTGCGGGCGTCTAGTGGAATATTAGATACTCCGGCACTGACAGTTAGTTCAAATGGGTAGTCAGAAATGTCAACTTTGCTGTTCCATTTGAGGTCTCCCTGATCTACCGCTTTATAAACCATATAGGCTGTTAGGAGCTTGGTAATAGAGCCAATCCCTGTAGAAGTGGTTGCATCTTTTTCGTATAAAATTTTGCCAGTAGTAGCTTCGACAGCGATGGCATGTTTGGCTGCGGCATCATATCCTTTTTTCTTATCTGCTGCAAAAGCAGGGGCTACGCTTCCCAGACAGAGTAAGAAGGTCATCATAAGCGTAATCAGTTTTTTCATGGTTTGTTCCTTCATGTGTTTTGGATATTTATTATACCACATTTTGAGAGGAACATAAGGTGTAGAGAAGGGGCATTTACTAACAGGACTAATTTTGAAGGCAAGATAAAACTACCTTTGGATATCTAAAAGGTAGTTTTGTGTTTACTTATTTCCTGTAAAGAAATTAACGATATGGTTCCACCAAACTTTTAAGAAGAAACTTTTCTTGATAGATTGGTTGGCTGTTACCGAAATTTGAGGCGGATCAGAGATGTAACCTGTTCCTACGAGATTCTTATCATCAAAGGTTGCTGTTCCAATAGTGTCACCTTTTTTGATAGGTGCTGTTATGGTTTTTGCTTTGATTTTAACAGCATCATTTTTGCTGTTTATTTTTTGAATGACTGTAAGGTCTGACTCGAGCTTAGCAGAGATGGTTTGCCTGTCTCCATCGGCTACCTTAATATCATTTTTCTTGATGATTTGTCCCTTGGTGTTGAGGGTTTTGATTTCCCAGTTTTGAGTCACATAATCTAGCAACTCATTTGTGGCTGTGAATCGAGCAGCTTCATCCTCTCCGCCATTGTCCGCATTCATAACAACTGTAATCAAACTCATGCCATTTTCATTGGAGTGGGCTACAAAGGATGCCCCTGCAAGCTCGGTTGTTCCAGTCTTGAGTCCATCAACGCCTTCACGGTAGTTGTCTTGCCCCTCCAACATGTAGTTGTGCGTCGTTAATTTGTTGTCACCTTCGAAGTCAGTTTCGGTTTGCTTGGTGATTTCAAGTACCTGAGGATAGTCTTTGATGAGGTGGTCCGCAATAATTGCAACATCTAGGGCGCTCATCGTATTCTCGTCATCTGGTTTTGAGCCAGGATAGCGGTTATCCCCAAGATATTTATTATTTAGACCAGAAGCGTTAAATAATTTAGCATCTGTAACGCCCCATTCTTTTAGTTGGGCTTTCATAGTGTCAACGAAGGCACTCTCTGATCCTGAGATTTTTTCAGCCAGAGCAATAGCAGCACTGTTAGCGCTGGAAATGAGGGTGGCATCTAGGAGTTGTTTAACAGTGTATTTTCGGGAATCCAGTGGGACATTTGAAACTTCTGAATCAACGGTTAAGTTGAAAGGATAGTCTGAAATATCTACTTCAGTGTCCCAGGTAATTTTTCCTTGGTCAACTGCTTTATAGACCATGTAGGCTGTTAGGATTTTAGTCATTGAAGCCACACCGTCAGGAGTAGTGGCGTCCTTTTCATAGAGGACTTTTCCTGTAGTTGCTTCGATAGCAATCGCATGTTTAGCGGAAACATTAAAGTCATCTGTCTGTTCTTGTGCTAGAGCAGGTGTTACTAGGCCTAGTAAGATTAAGGCAACCATAATGATGTGTTGTAATTTTTTCATAGTCATTCCTTTGTCTCTCATAAGTGTTTATTATATCACAAAACGACTTAAATATCTGAGAGAAAGGGAATCTTAGCCGCCAACTTATGCCGGAGCTCTGCCATTTTTGACTATATTATGGTAAAATGAAAGTTATATCAAATGAATGACATAAAGTTGACCGGTTCGTTTTTATAAGAGCTGGTCATGGATAAAAAGAGGGATCAAACATGGCTAAACAAACTTTTGAGATGACCTTTGCAGGACGCCCGCTTGTCGTTGAAGTTGGGCAGGTAGCCAAGCAGGCTAATGGTGCTGTCGTCGTGCGTTATGGAGATACAACGGTATTATCAACAGCTGTTATGTCTAAAAAGATGGCAACTGCAGATTTCTTTCCTTTACAGGTTAATTATGAGGAAAAAATGTATGCAGCTGGTAAGTTCCCGGGGGGCTTTAACAAGCGTGAGGGTCGTCCTTCAACAGATGCCACGTTGACTGCTCGCCTCATTGACCGTCCTATTCGTCCTATGTTTGCGGAAGGCTTCCGAAATGAAGTTCAAGTCATTAACACCGTCCTCTCTTATGATGAGAATGCTAGTGCTCCGATGGCAGCTATGTTTGGCAGCTCTTTAGCTCTTTCTATTTCTGACATTCCTTTCAATGGTCCGATTGCTGGGGTTCAAGTGGCCTATGCCGCAGAAGATTTCATCATCAACCCAAGTGCAGCGGATAAGGAAATTTCACTTTTAGACTTGACAGTGGCAGGTACCAAGGAAGCTATCAATATGGTAGAGTCGGGTGCTCAGGAATTGTCTGAGGATATTATGTTGCAAGCACTCTTGAAGGGACATGAGGCTATTCAAGAGTTGGTTGATTTCCAAAATTATATCGTTGCAGCTGTTGGTAAGGAAAAGGCTGAGGTTGAACTTCTCCAAGTTGATGCTGATTTGAAAGTCGAAATCGAAACGGCTTATTATGATCAGTTAGCTAAGGCTGTTCAGGTGGAAGAAAAACTGGCGCGTGAAGCAGCAACCCAGGCTGTTAAAGAAGAGGTCCTTACTTCTTATCAAGAACGCTTTGCAGAAGATGAAGATAAGGAAACCATTCTGCGTGATGTAGCAGAAATCCTTGAGCAGATGGAACATGCTGAAGTACGCCGTCTCATTACCGAGGATAAGGTTCGTCCAGATGGTCGTCGTGTGGATGAAATCCGTCCTTTGGACGCAGAGATTGACTTTCTTCCTAAGGTTCATGGTTCAGGTCTCTTTACACGTGGACAAACTCAAGCCTTGTCAGTTTTGACTTTGGCACCTATGAGTGATACACAACTTGTTGATGGTTTGGATCCAGAGTATAAGAAACGTTTCCTTCACCACTATAATTTCCCTCAGTATTCAGTGGGTGAAACAGGGCGTTACGGTGCACCAGGTCGACGTGAAATAGGTCACGGAGCCTTAGGTGAACGTGCCCTTGCTCAGGTTCTTCCAAGTGTTGAAGAGTTCCCTTATGCTATCCGTTTGGTAGCAGAAGTCTTGGAGTCAAATGGTTCTTCCTCACAAGCCTCTATTTGTGCAGGAACCTTGGCTCTTATGGCTGGTGGTGTACCGATTAAGGCGCCTGTTGCAGGGATAGCCATGGGGCTTATCTCAGATGGTACTAACTACACTGTCCTGACTGATATTCAAGGTTTAGAAGACCATTTTGGAGATATGGACTTTAAAGTAGCTGGTACACGTCAAGGAATTACAGCTCTTCAGATGGATATTAAGATTTCAGGTATTACACCTGCCATTCTCGAAGAGGCTTTGGCTCAAGCCAAGGTAGCTCGTTTTGAGATTCTTGACGTTATTGAGTCAGCAATCGCTGAGCCACGTCCAGAATTGGCACCAACGGCGCCTAAGATTGACAGTATTCAGATTCCTGTTGACAAGATTAAGGTTGTCATCGGTAAAGGTGGCGAAACGATTGACAAGATTATCGCTGAGACTGGTGTCACTATCGATATCGATGAAGAAGGTCTTGTTCAGATTTTCTCTAGTGATCAGGATGCCATTAACCGTGCTAAAGCTATCATCTCCGATCTTGTACGTGAAGCTAAGGTTGGAGAGGTTTACACTGTACCAGTTGTGCGTATTGAAAAGTTCGGTGCCTTTGTTCACCTCTTTAATAAGGCAGATGCTCTTGTCCACATCTCAGAATTAGCTTGGGAACGCACTGAGCGTGTCGAAGATGTGGTTAAGGTTGGGGATATGGTAACTGTTAAAATTATCAAAATCGATGAAAAAGGACGTATCGATGCCTCAATCAAGACCTTGCTCCCTAAGCCTGAAAAGATTGAGGACGGGGAAAATAAAGGAGAGCATCGTCACCGCCGTCGTTCTCATCACAAACCACGCCACCATAATGAAAATGGTGAAGCACCGAAAAATCCTGATAAATCAGAAACGAAAGAACAGATAGAAGAATGACAGAAAATCAAGAATTGCAAGCTTTTGATGAAACTCTAAAAGAATTTTTAAAGGAACCAGACCACTTTTTGACCAGTCTGGCTTTGGTTAATCACCTACAACGTACTCCCGTCTTGGCTGCCCAAGACCTCTACGCAGTTGAAGTGGAAGGCAAGAAGGTTGTTCCTGTCTTCACTAGTGAACAGGACTTACAATCTTTCAAAGCTACTCAAGAGAGTGCTCGAGAACAGACTTGGATAGAACGTTCAAGCTTAGATATCCTAACACAACTGGTTCAGGCAGAGCTTTTTGGTCTTGCTTTCAATTTAAAAGAGGATGGTGATTTCTCAAATACCACTCTTTTTGCAAGCAGTGAACTTATCCAGTTTATCAACTATTTCACTCAGACCTTAAATAATCTTTTGGGTGAGGAAAATCAAAAAGCAGATTCTAAAGATAAGATTTATCTTGTTCCAGCCTTCATTCACAAACGCGAGGAAGATGGTCAGGATGACCGTTTCTTTGCGACTATGTCGAATGCAGAGGGACAGAGTTATGTGCCAGTGTTTACGAACTTAACGAGTTTTGCAAAATGGTACGGTAACGAAACTTTTGGCCTACCTTTCCGTAAGGCTAAAGGGACGATTTTACAATGGCCACTGTCAGAAATTTACCAGCCTTCAACAGGTGAAAATGAGTTGGATAAGGTTCAAGGTATTGTCATCAATCCGTTTGATGAGCAACCTGAGTTAGTCGATTGGTCTTATTTTGAGGGGGATAGCGAGTAGAATTAGTGTTCACAGCTTTCCACTTTAAAGAATAGTAGGGCTACAACAAACAATAATAGCAATAATGATGTAAGGAGTGACCTAAATGGGTTGGTGGAAAGAAAGTATTGATATAGTAAAGAAAAATGACCCAGCAGCTCGGACGAGTCTGGAGGTTCTTTTAACCTACCCTGGATTAAAAGCCTTGGCTGCTCATCGTATCTCACATTTTCTCTGGCGCCACCATTGTCGACTCTTAGCGCGTATGCATAGTCAGTTTTGGCGCTTCTGGACTCAAATCGAGATTCATCCAGGGGCTCAGATTGCTGAAGGTGTTTTCATTGACCATGGCTCAGGCCTTGTCATTGGCGAGACAGCTGTTGTGGAGAAGGGTGCTATGCTTTACCACGGTGTCACATTAGGTGGTACTGGTAAAGATGTCGGAAAACGTCACCCAACCGTTCGTGAGGGTGCCTTGGTTTCAGCCCATGCTCAGGTCATAGGCCCTATTGAGATTGGAAAGAATTCTAAGGTAGGTGCGGCAGCTGTGGTTGTTGCGGATGTCCCAGAAGATGTTACAGTCGTTGGTGTTCCTGCTAAGGTTGTGCGTGTTCATGGTCAAAAGGATGAAGAAGTTATCCACGATATTGAAGAAGGACGTGAATACTATAGCGAAAAGCTAGAAGACCTTCTAAAAGCAGCTAGCTTCCACTCATCACGCCTATAAGGAAAGGAAACGATGAAACTCTTTAGTTCAAAGGTGACTCGATTGACGGTCGTGGGCCCTCTTGCCCTTGTTTACATTGCTTTACATAGAGCAGACTATAGCATGGCAGCCTTGTGGTTTTGCATTGCTCTTTTATGGGCTGGTCTTGTTTTTAAGCAACGTCACAAGTAATACTTGAGTTATGAAAAATTTATTCAAAAACAATCCTTTTTTGGTCCTCTATATAGTTGGGAGTTTCCTTTCAGCTATGTCTCTCTTGGCTCAAGGTCAGCTGGTAGCGGCTATATGGATTATCATTCTTGTGATACTCTTGTGTTTATACCTAAACCATATCAAGGATAAAAAATAGTTTCCAGTTAATTGAAAGGAATCTCTAGTGATTAAAATTTATGATACGATGACGCGTTCGCTCCGTGATTTTGTACCTTTGACAGAAAATGTTGTCAATATGTATGTCTGCGGACCAACAGTTTACAATTATATTCATATCGGAAATGCCCGTTCAGCAGTAGCTTTTGATACTATTCGTCGTTATTTTGAGTATTGTGGCTACACAGTCAACTATATTTCTAACTTTACGGATGTAGATGATAAGATCATCAAGGCAGCCAATGAAGCTGGCATTTCAACTAAAGAATTGTCGGACAAGTTTATCGCAGCTTTTATGGAGGATACTGCACAGCTTGGCATTAAACCAGCGACACAAAATCCTCGTGTTATTAACTACATGGATGAAATCATTGCATTTGTGTCAGACTTGGTTGACAAAGGATTCGCCTATGTCTCTGAAGGTGATGTTTACTTCCGAGTAGCTAAGTCAAACAACTATGCTAAATTGGCTAACAAGACTTTGGAAGATCTTGAAATTGGTGCAAGCGGACGTACGGATGCTGAAACAGAACGTAAGGAGAATCCTCTGGATTTTGCCCTTTGGAAAGCTGCCAAAGAGGGAGAAGTTTCTTGGGACAGCCCGTGGGGACCTGGTCGTCCTGGTTGGCACATCGAATGTTCAGTTATGGCGACTGAAATCCTTGGAGATACCATCGACATCCATGGTGGAGGGGCAGACCTTGAGTTTCCACACCATACCAATGAAATTGCCCAATCAGAAGCCAAAACTGGCAAGACCTTCGCCAACTACTGGATGCACAACGGTTTTGTCAATGTGGACAATGAGAAAATGTCAAAATCCTTAGGTAACTTTGTAACGGTTCATGATATGCTTAAGACAGTCGATGGTCAAGTGCTTCGCTTCTTCCTAGCAACACAACAGTACCGTAAGCCAATTAACTTTACTGAAAAAGCTATTCATGATGCTGAAGTCAATCTTAAGTATTTGAAAAACACCCACAGTCTTCCATTGACAGATCAGGTGAATCAAGATGAGTTGCAAACTTATCTTGAAGCCTTCCAAGAAGCTATGGATGATGACTTTAATACAGCGAATGGTGTGACTGTTCTGTTTGACATGGCCAAATGGATTAATTCAGGCAATTATGACCAAACCGTTAAGGATGCTTTTGAAAAAATGCTCCAAGTCTTCGGTATTGTTTTCGAAGAAGAAGTCCTTGATGAAGATATCGAAAAACTCATTGAAGATCGTCAAGCTGCGCGTGCCAACAAAGACTTTGCGACAGCAGACCGCATTCGCGATGAGTTAGCTGCTCAAGGTATCAAACTTCTTGATACCAAGGAGGGCGTGAGGTGGACACGTGACTAGGGATAAGAAAATGGAAGAAATAAGACAAAACATATATAATTTTGCTAGTCAGACTGATTTTTCTAAATTGGAGGTTGATTTAAGTGTTTTAAATAATCTAGATAAGGAGTCTAGATCCTATCATCAAAAAAAGAAGACTATGATGGTAAAATCATTACAAGAAAAACTCAAAAATAGTCTTGAACAAATAGAAGATATAACGTGGCAAACAGAGAAAAACCTATTAGGTAATGCTCAAGATAGGGTTGATATATTTGGTAGTTCATCAGAGTATACCATTATTCTGGAAATAGATACTCATCGTGCGGATCAAATAGCAAAAAAATTTACTTCTAGACTGAATTATTTCCTAAAACAGGAAAGTGGTGAGAAGGGCATGCTATATGTAATTTTTATTTATCCAGGGACTAAAAAAATGTCTATAAATGAGGCCAAAAAATATATTAGATATTGTAAGAGTATAGGTGAAGAGTTACATATTAGTGTTATGGACTTTCACACTTCTGACTTAGATGAAAAGTGGGGAGAATAATGTGAATACCAACCTTGATGTCAACCTTATTAATGGTATTGTTCTCGCTTTTGAGGGAGATGCTGTTTATTCCTTGTACATTCGTCGTCACCTGATTTTTCAAGGTCAGACCAAGCCAAATCAATTGCACCGTCTAGCTACACGCTATGTATCGGCAAAGGCGCAGGCTAGTCTCATTGAAAAAATGCTAGAGCAAGAGCTTTTGACTGAAAAAGAGCTAGATATCTATAAACGAGGTCGTAATGCGAATAGCCATACCAAGGCTAAAAATACAGATGTCATTACCTACAAAATGTCAACAGGCTTCGAAGCAGTCATGGGCTATCTTCATATGACCGAGGATATTGCTCGCTTAGAGGAACTAATTGCTTGGTGTATTGACGAAGTTGAAAAAGAAATCTAAAAATTCTGCCGAGAGCAGGATTTTTTGTTATTTAAAGGCTATAAAAATTGTGACAATTAGTTGAAGCTTCAAAATTTAGATTATTTGAGAATCAAAGTAATTCAGCGTCTTGCCAATAAAAAAATAAGATGAAACTAATATTTAGCACCTTAAAAATGAGAAAGTTAAGGGATGTCTGACACGTGTAAAACCCCGATATTATAGCGTTTTTTAATAAAACTAATTTGACAGAAAGTAAAAAAAAAGTCTATAATATTAGTAAATGAGGCCATAAAAAATGAGGAGGTGAATGGAAATAGCTAAGAAAAAAGTTTTCTATACAACTTTTGCTGCTTTGATTTTATCTAGCTTTACGCTTCAAACAGGTAAAGCAGATGAGGTTCAGGTAAAACCTGATGAAGCTAAAATAGATTATGTTAATAGTGAGGCACCGGCTCCAGTTGCTCCTCAGGCTGATTTTTCTTCAGTAGGAGCTAAGGCAGAGCCAGCGAGTCAAGTAAGTTCAGTAGTGACCTCAACGTCACTGATGGTTGTCTCTTCAAGTGAGACAGATGAGGGGCTTCTTGAGGTACATTCTCAAGTTGATATCGTGGAGTCTAGTATTTCTACGGCTACACCTCATTCAGAAGAGGCTCGAGCTCAAGCTTTTGGTGAGGATCGATCAGTAGCGGCGTCTGAACGAGGAGATGCAAATCCAACATCTGATTCTGAACAAGCTAAACCAAATATTGTGCTTACTTATGATAAGTCTCGTGAGGCTACAGCGACTGCAGAGTCTCAAGCTGTAACTTCAATGTATAAGAGTGAAAGCACACTATATACATCCGAACTTGCTGGAAATACACATGCAGTTATTGAAAAATCAGAGTATTCTTCACTGGATTCTCATACGACATCTGTAAGTGCGACTCCTACTAGCCAAGCTATTGCAACTTCTGAAGTCGCTTCTGAGTCTGCAAGTACTGCAAGCTCTCTTGCATCTACGGCTCCAGAAACGAGTCAGTTAAATAATAATTCAGAAGATAGCTTAACTGTCCTCACGGTTGGCTGGAAAGATTCATCATCAACTTCTGAGGTCTTTAAAACTTCTGAAGTGGTTTCTATGTTGCAAAGTGAGAGTTTGACCTATTCGTCAGAGGTAACCTTTACGGATGGACTCATCTCAGAAATCTTAGCGACTCCAATCACTTCTGAAGTATACACCGTTGTTCCAAAACGAGATAGTACTGGAGCGCTTCTTGAAGATCAACCTGCTGTTACAGGGAATACAGACATTCTTTATTTAGCACGTGGTGAAATCTTTAACGTCAACTTTGATGTTAACAAGATGGAAGGTAAAAAGATTAAGGGGCTTAATCTAGTTCTTGATGGTAAACAAATTCATCATAGTTACTTTGTTGAAGGAACTCTGGATGAGGTCAATGCTGGTTTGAGTGCCTACCATTTGGCAGAACAAACGACTGGTATTCATAAAATGACCTTTGAGTTGATTGATACGAATAACAATATTCATTACCTGACACAGACTTTTAGCGTCTTCAATGAAGGCGAGCGTCCAGTGACACCTGATAGTTACCGTAGGAATCAGTATTCATCAACGACAACAACGACTGTACCGGTTACTTATAATACCAGTGCAAATAACTATACTGAGACCGCCAATCATATACAAGCTACGGCTGTTAATGAGTTGGCTGAGACAACTAGAGCGTTAACACAGCAATTAGCAGAACAAATTGCTGAGGTTTTGAGTGGTTGGTCTTCAGCGATTTCTGGAAATAATTCAACAAGCACAGGTTCAATTGATATCTTCCAAGCGGCAGGTAAAACCATTACTCAAGCTGCGAGAAAGATTGCAGAATCAATCTCAGATCCAGATACAATTGGTAAGCAAGCTTTGGCTGCTGCAACTGTTGTTCTCGTTCTTCTAGTGCTTTACTTAGCAGCAATTACATTTATTTAACATGCTTTGCCCTCGTAAGAGGGCTTTTTTTATGATAGAATTAGCTTATGAAAACAACTAAAGAATCAAGTCTAGACATTGTTTATGGTGTGCACGCCGTAACAGAGAGTCTAGAAGCAAATACTGGTAATAAACTCTATATTCAAGATGATCTTCGAGGGAAAAATGTTGATGCCATTAAGGCCTTGGCAGCTGAAAAGAAGGTTTCCATCTCTTGGACACCTAAGAAAACCTTGTCTGATATGACAGGTGGGGCTGTGCATCAAGGTTTTGTTCTTCGTGTGTCAGAGTTCGCTTATTCTGAGCTCTCAGTTATTATGGATAAGGCTGAGCAAGAGGAGAATCCTCTAGTCCTCATTTTAGATGGACTTAACGACCCTCATAACTTTGGTTCTATCCTACGTACAGCTGATGCTACTCAGGTGACAGGAGTTATTATTCCTAAGCATCGTGCTGTAGGGGTAACACCTGTCGTTGCTAAGACATCAACAGGGGCCGTGGAGCATATTCCCATTGCCCGAGTGACTAATCTTAGCCAAACTCTTGATAAGCTTAAAGAAGCAGGCTTCTGGGTGTTTGGAACGGATATGGATGGGACCCCATCTCATAAATGGAATACAGCTGGAAAGGTTGCCCTTATCATTGGTAATGAAGGTAAGGGAATCTCTGCTAACATCAAGAAACAAGTGGATGAGATGATTACTATACCCATGAGTGGTCATGTGCAGAGCCTTAATGCCAGTGTGGCAGCAGCAGTTCTCATGTATGAAGTTTATCGAAACCGATTGTAACTATGAAAAAAAGAATACTTCTAGTTGATGGTTATAATATGATTGCCTTTTGGCAAGAAACCCGTCAACTCTTTAAGACCAATCAGCTTGATGAAGCTCGTGAAACATTGCTTCGTAAGCTCAATCATTATGCTAACTTTGAACATATTGATATTATCTGTGTGTTTGATGCTCAGTTTGTTCCAGGAAGTCGTCAGCGTTATGATCAGTATCGTATCAGTGTTATTTTTACTGAGGAAGATGAGACAGCAGATAGCTATATTGAGCGCGCAGCGGCTGAGATGAATACTGTTCAAAATTTAGTTGAAGTAGCAACTAGTGACTTAAATGAACAGTGGGCTATCTTTTCACAAGGAGCTTTGCGTGTTTCGGCGCGTGAGTTGGAAGAGCGTGTCAATACTGTTAAGTCTGACTTAGACAAGATGTCGGCACATATTGACTTAAAGACACCAAAACTACGTCCATGGGACGATGCACAATTAGGGAAATTACAGGACCTTTTAAATGAAATAGAATAGAGGGACATATGACATTTAACATTTTGACAGATTCCACAGCAGATCTAGATGAAAAATGGGCTCAGGAGAATAAGGTAGAGCTCGTTGGTTTGACCATTACGCTTGATGATATTGCCTATGAGACCGTTGGTCCTAACCGTTTAACGAGTGACCGTCTCTTAGAACGTATGCAAGAAGGCAGTCAGCCGACTACTAGCCAAGTGAATGTTGGTCAATTTGAAGAGGTTTTTCGTCGTCACGCCAAAAATGGTGATGCCCTTCTTTATATTGCCTTTTCATCAGTGCTTTCAGGTACTTATCAAAGTGCTGTTATGGCGCGTGACATGATTTTGGATGAATACCCAGAAGCTGTCATTGAGATTGTAGATACTCTAGCGGCAGCAGGTGGGGAAGGTTATCTCTCTATCTTGGCGGCAGAAGTTCGTGACCAAGGTAAGAGCTTATCTGAAACGAAAGCCATGATTGAGGACATTCTGCCATGTTTACGGACTTATTTCTTAGTTGATGATCTCTACCATCTCATGCGTGGGGGACGCCTTTCTAAGAGCTCAGCCATTATTGGTAGTTTGATTAATATCAAGCCCCTTCTTTGGTTGGACGCTTCAGGCAAGTTGGTTCCTCTGGCCAAGATCCGTGGACGTAAAAAAGCCATTAAAGAAATGGTGCTGCAAGCTACTCAGGATATTGGACATAGCACAGCAATTGTTGCTTATGCCAATGATATTGAAGCGGCGGAGAATCTAAAAGAACAATTGTTAGCAGTTGACGGCATTGAGCAAGTTCTCATTATGCCACTTGGGCCAGTTATTTCTACCCACGTCGGACCAGATACCTTGGCCGTTTTTACGATTGGTAAAGAAGCTAGATAGAAAAAGTGTCAGATAGGATTTCCTATCTGATTTTTGTTTTCTGAAATGATAGATTAATAGAATATAAAAAGATAATATATACAAAATGAATGATATATTTGACATAACGTAAAATAATGCTATAATGAATCTAGAAAATGGAGGAAACAAAATGAAGAAGTCAAAGAAAAAAGTAGCTAGCACGATGGATGAACGTGCTCGGTTAATCAGTGCAGAATCTGCTGCTGGAGGTTATTGGGTAGCCATGCTTGGTATGTTTGTAACGATTATGGTTGCTAGTAAGACACACTCCGTCGAATTAGTGCAGTCACTATTAATCATCACTTTCTTTGGTTCTATGTGCCTAGTATTAGTTCACAGCGTATCACGTAATGGGCATCCATTTTTACTGGACAAAAAAATTGAGAAGAAAATATTAATATTTTCCTGGGTAATGTTGCTTGGTGGAACTTTTGTATCGTTAATATATCTACTAATTTTAGTACAGTCGTTTAGATTGGGTAAGAATCTTATAGGAAGTGTAACAGCTTTGACATCAAGTTTGATTTTATGCTATGAAGGATGGGTTATCATCAAAAGAATCAAGAAGAACCGTCTGGAAGAACTAGAAGACGAAGAGTAGGATTTTTAAATGAAAAATTTAAAATTAAAGTCAGCACGTGTGGCAAAAGACCTCACTCAACAGGGGTTGGCAGATGCTATAGGAGTCTCTCGTCAGACTATCTCAGCTATTGAAAAGGGAGACTACAACCCGACTATAAATCTGTGTATTGCTATCTGCAAAACTCTGGACAAAACTTTAGACCAGCTTTTTTGGGAATCTGAGGATTAATTTGTACCCCCTGAGAGGTTAATTAGGTATGATTTCTAGTCTTCCACCTTATAAAATTAGAGACTAAAAAAATACAAAAAATAAAAGAAAAACACCTCCAAATGACTTGCCTTGGACGTGTTTTTTTGATATTATGTTAAACGGTATTGTTTACCCCATTTGAAAGGCCCCGGAACCTTCCAAATACTTTTCGATGGGAAGGAACACCCATCACCGTAAACAAAAATCGAACTATATATAGGAGAAATCATGAACAAAACAACATTTATGGCTAAACCAGGCCAAGTTGAACGTAAATGGTACGTAGTTGACGCAACTGATGTACCACTTGGACGTCTTTCTGCAGTAGTTGCTAGCGTACTTCGCGGAAAAAACAAACCAACATTTACACCACACACTGATACAGGTGACTTCGTAATCGTTATCAATGCTGAAAAAGTTA
>ERZ772909.597-NODE-597-length-21833-cov-3.985398_pt1 | contig 21833 bp, 24 predicted proteins | sample MGYA00511137_ERZ772909 | MGnify/ENA primary metagenome ERZ772909 (study PRJEB29015, sample SAMEA2738095) | human oral metagenome | biome: human oral; feature: human-associated habitat; material: saliva | place: China | collected 2270 ... | reverse complement strand
GCAGCACCTACCAAATGAAGAAGAGATAATACCATACTATCAACCAAGAGAACCATATATCAATCGTGTAGGTATCCACATTTATTTGACGTGTAAGCGCGTTTCTTGTTATTGGTGGTATGTTGTACTGCAATGAAAGAGAGAATGCAGCAGAAAGGAAATAAATAGGGAAATTGAAGGTGATGAGAGGTTGAATTAAGGGGGGGGAGGGGTCAATTTTGAGGTTTGGGCAGAAAATCACACGCGCCCCGTTTTTTACACACACGGCGATTTTTCTAAACTAATTCAGACCCCTCAAATGGTGCTATTTTGCAAGATTAGAAATTACAAAAGCAATATGTATTCAGGTTTTATTAACGGTGGTACATTGAATTTCTGTGTACAGATTTGGCCACCTAAAAATAACCGATTACCTTTGCGGAAACAGATTTCTATACACCGCTAAGAACGAGCGTTGAATGAAATCACCTAACAATCTCAGAATGAGATTGATATAAAACTTGAACTTTTTGTCCTGTCAAAAACAAGGGGAGTTCATGTTTTATTAACAGAAAGAAAGGCGGACATCCCCGATGAATAAAGGGAAGTCTACAATAAAAAGGTGGTTTTTGTTCATGGCCGTTTGAAGCGCAAAATGCCCACAAAATGGACAAAAAACAGACATTCAAACACAGATTTTCCGACAAGAATCGGGTGAATCATGGTTTTTGCGCAAATACTAAATGTTGTTATATCAACCATTTAGCCTTGGTTTCCGCAACTGTAGTTCAGTATAATTGTAGTGAATTAACACAACAAGGGGACAGATTTCCCTACAAATACCCCTTTTTGGGGTGTTTTCATGGGGTTTTGAGTCGCTTTTGAGCGTGTTGAAAAACATTTATTCACAGACTAAATTTATATTGAAATGCAGTACTTTGAAGCAACAACCGAGTTTGTTCTAAGAAAGAGCACGGGCAAGAAAAAAGAAGAAAAGCCGTGCAGCATTTACGCAAGCATTAAATGCTCATGGAGGGGGAAAGAGCCTATCTATTTGAGCACGGGCAAGAAAATATTGCCCTCACTATTTAGCAAATCAGGAAAGCCAATCTTTTCCGATTTTGAAGAAGGCACAAAGCCCTTTCAAGAAATGCGTGCCTTGGCAATCTATCTCGACACCATCAGAAAGAAAATTGATGATGTTGTATTTGAGGCAAATACTGCCAAAACTGAAATCGACTTTGACACGATTGATGAGAAGATAAAGGCTATCATTCAAGGGTCTACACAAGAACAAGAAATCACAATACTCGAGCGCTTTGTTGTGAAAGCGATTAAGAGTGCAAAAATTGCGCAGTTTCTGAATGGTGTTGCCGTTGTGTTTTTCAAAGAGCCGTTGAAAAAAGGGCTTTTCAGCAAGTACAACGTTCAGGAAATATGCGACTATATTTCAGGAATGGGAATCACAAATACTTCCCTAAAAAAGATGTCCACCACAAAGGCACAGAAGGTATTTGATTATATAGCCCACCAATATGCGCCCACTACCTATAACGGGATTGTGAAAGCAACTCGCAGCGCATTTCAAGAACTGCTTAATATCAATCTAAATTTGGAAGTGGTCAAGATTAAGGAGGGGGACAAAATTTCTCGTTGCATTCTATCAGAACAAGAGATCGAGATCGTTTTTAATGAGTGGGTAAAGATTCCACCCACCCGCGGCAAAATCAATCACTCAAAAGCAAAAGAAGATTTGAAATTCAACATTGAGATGACCAAGACAAAACATTTATATATTGGTTGCTTTCTTCTCCAATGCTTGTGCTGTGTGCGATATTCTGACCTCAGCAAACTTGTATCGTTCATTCAGAAGAATCGTGCTGAAATTGTGCAGCAGATTCAAGAAGAAGGCTGCTATTTGCTTGAATTGACGACTCGCAAATGTCGTGAAGAGGTTGTTATTCCTATAACTCACAAGGTGGTTGAGATTGTAGACAAGCTCTCATTGGATCGCAATCTTACCCCCTTTATGCAAACTCAATTAAAGCAAGACGATATTGTGCGCGCGATTGATTCATATCGCGATAAAAAATGCACCTTGGAAGATGTTATTTCTTGCATTGATAAGAACGATTGTGCAGCGTTCAAAGCTCTTCAAATCTATAACCAAAACAAGAACGTGGAGCAACTTCTAAGGATTCTAAGAAACGGAAATAATAATAACAACCAAGCAATGAATCAACACCTTCAAAAGTTCTTTTCTCAACTCGTTCAGGAAGAAAAAATTGAAGATGAAGAGGTTTTGCAGATGAAAAAATGCGAGGGACGCACTATTTATATAAAGGTAAGCAAGTGGAGTATTATCAGTTCACACAGCGGCCGTGCAACTTGGTGTTGTAACGCATTCAAACGTGGCCTTACAGAAGCCCAAATCATTGCAGTTTCAGGACACAGCGATTTCAAAACCACTTATCGGCATTATTTGGACTATAAAAGTAAGCGTGAAAATCGACGGGCTGAGGCGTTGCGCGGTTTTCAGCTACAACAACAAGCAACTGCCTTTAATATGCAATAATCTGACATTCTATTTATATATATTTTTCTTTTATTTTCTCCTCTGCATTTCCCAATTGGGAGGTGTAGAGGTTTTTTTTTGTGCACTTTTTTCTCGTTTTTCTTCCTCAATGCGCGCATTTTTCTCGTTATCGCACTATTTATATATAAATAAAGAAAAATATATGAACAAGAAATTAGAATTATTGATTACAATTGCGTTGGTTTTATGCGCGTTGTTCTGCTTACTTACATTCTTCAATGTCTCTTGGTTTGTTGTGTTATTTGCTTCACATTGCCTTGAAACAATCATCGGTTTAATCCTCGGTTTTGCCGTGGCAATTCTTATTTATGATAATGAAGATAATGATGAGAAGAGATGACAAGTGCAGCAGTAGAACAGAGGATCAATCATCAGGAGATGAAGGATTTCCAACGGGCAAAAGTGCTCCTTACTTCTCATTTCAACGCGCAAGGCATTGCGATACAGAAAATCATACCACGAGAAAATGGGTGTTCTGTGGACGCTCTTATTGATATTGAATATCAGAATGAGAAACGGACGCTTAACCTTGAAATAAAGGAGCGACACAAGAACGATACTCTAATTAGACGGTTTCCATTTGCTGAATTGAAGGTTGAGAAACTGAACAACATGCGATTGGAGAATAAGAAGAATGGTGGAGATTTGAAATACCTTTCCCTTTATACCAATGAAGAAAACGGAGAACTTGAATGCGCGTTCTTCTTTGACCTTAAAGACAAAGACATTCAGAACGACAATTTCCCAATGCGTGATTTCAATTCAGGAGCTTACAAGAAAGAAGATGGATTTCAGCAGCCCCAAGATGTCAATTTGAAGTTCAGCACCCAAGGCATTCCCTTTGTTGAGAAGAAGATGGTGCAGTACCAAACAGATTATCACTATACTTATATGAAGATTAAACACACGCAATTTGATGAGAAATCGGACATTAGCAATAAGTTGGTTCTAAACATTCCCCTCCGATTTGCCAAAATCGTTTATCTCAATTCCAAGTATAAAGAAAAATACTCCTTTTTATTTGGGAATTCCGACAATAAGAAGTATAATTATAATATAAGAACGACATGCCAACAATAAACAAACCAAAGAAGAATTATTCTCGCAAGAAGCACGGAGTTCATGAGCTTATCCAAAAGCACGTTTACTCAACCACAAGATGGCAACGCGTTAGAAAGGCCTACTTCATGGAGCACCCTTTGTGTGAGCGTTGTCTAAGTCAAAATCGGACTACTGAGTGCCAAGAGATTCACCATGTCATTCCATTGAAGACTTGTAACGGCAATATTCCCTATTTGCTTGAACTTGCCTTTGATTATGACAATCTAATGAGCGTTTGTTGTCAATGTCATGAAGATATCCACGCTGAAATGCGTGCACAACATAAAAGAAAAATCACGCCGTGAGGTGTTATTATATAGACTTACTTAGGTTTATTTTCATAGTAATTATTAGTATTTTTCAGGTGTCCAATTGCCAAAGTGATGGTGATTGGGCATTTTTTTTGCGCAAAAATTTGACTTTTCAGCTCGTTGTTAGTATAATTTATATATAATACCACTATTTATTTAGTGAAAATACTAATAACAACATGACAAATAATTTAAGTACTTTGGCCTATCAGGCCAAGCCAAAAGAATCCGTTGGCAAAATCACCTTTCAAAAATATGATAATCTAAATGTAGGGCAAACGCTCGCTTTATTGTGTTTGGGTCGTTGCCTTTGTGCAAATTTCAAGCATAAAGGGGATAACCTAAGAATGCACGAGAAGAAAGCTGATAATTTCATTTCAACGCATTTTGTGTTTGTGGATTGTGATGGTGCAGATATTGGCGCAACGCAATTTTGTGAGAATATCAAGGAAGAATATAAGCCCTCATGCTATTATTCAAGCTATAGTGATGATATAAACGGAACGCGGCGCTTTCATCTCCTGTGGTTCTTTGATGAACCATTGAACTATATCCAAGCACAGACAACGGGCAAATTTCTAAATTCCGTTTGTGTAAAAGCAGCAGAGGGGAAAAATGTCGCAATCGACACTTGTAATAATCCCTGCCAAATGTTGTTTGGTGCATTTATGCCCAACGAGAAGGGGAACACTAATAAACTATACACATACAATGAAATTATCTCCTCTGATGAGTTTCAAGAGTTTGATATGAATGATATTGAGGAGAAGGAACAGAAACACGCTCACAAGGCCAAAAAGGCGGCAAAGAATAGAGAGAATGTTCCTTTCATTGATTTCAACATGATTAAATCGTTCCTTGACGATTCAGACGCTGTATTTTTTGAGAAGTACCAAAACACATATTTCAAAGGGTGGCAAAATTACAGATATGAAAAGCCCGATGATTGGCTTCTATCTCCTGAATCTAAGATTGCCTACCAATACACAGATGAGAATTATTTTGCCCTTCCTTATCGGATTCACAACGGGCATTTCTCGGAATCATCATCGGAAAGCATTAAGAATTGGTTCATGCGTGAATTGGCAATCTCAATGCTCATCAATCAAGGAGTGGATATAAACCGCGTGGCATTTAGGTTGCTTTTGAAGATAAGAGAACAGAACGTGGATTCAAAAGGTTTGCTTGACAAACATGCAATCGTTTCAGCAATGGAATCCGCTGCAACTATGACAACAGAGGAGATTGAAAAGAATTATGCTGATCGCCTTTCATTTTTGCGGAAAGTCTCAGAACTCAAATCGGGAATCATCATCAGGAAGAACAAAGCCAATCGTCTTGTGGGTTATTCCACCCTACTTAAACAAATCAAGACTGAAATTCTGTGTTCTGTTGTCGATTGTTCTTCTGTATCAGCAAAACAAGCCCATAAGATTGTAAAGGAGAAGTTTCCTCGTTTGGATATATCTTTGACTTGGGTGCAGAACTTCTATTCTGAGATGAAATTTGCCCAAGAGAAACAAATGACCAAAGTAGGCCTTCAATTAAAAGCGATTAGAGACCTAATCGAGAAATATGGTTTGAAATCAGAGAATAACGAGAACGGTTTGAATCAACTACAGTTATTATCAATGTTAGAGAAACAAGGAATGAAAATTACAAGAACGACATTACAGCGACGTTTGAAGGAGTTGCAGAATTGACATTAGTTTTTTATATATTATTTTTTACTACCACTATGCGTTTATAACGTGTGGTGGTTTTCTTTGTATATAGGTTTATTTGACGTGTAAGCGCTCTTCTAAACTCCAATGATACATTGTGCTAATCCCTTGTATAACGTCTTAGAATGGTTCTGTTTCATTGGTTGGTTGTTGGTTGTAATAAGCCAATGAAAATAGTAGTTTTTACAAGTGCCCATTTTTCATTTCTGATATACATTCTTCTCGGTGTCACTCTATATGATAAAAATGAATTGTGGGCACACCCCACAACATAACCAACGAGTGCAACGAGTTACAAGAAAAAACTACCTATGGATTATGACAAAGTGGAATCGTTGGTATAACATAGGGATAATCCCATAATAGGACTATATGGAAACATTCCAATCATATCCAACAATAACCGATTATCAAGATACAAGTACACATGAACGAGTAAAACGAGTTCATACATGAATGAGAGTGACAACGATTCATGAATGTAATACTTGAAAGGAAAGCACCATATATAAAACCATATAACGAGATGAGGAATACAACAATCGCAGATTGCAATATATCTTATATCCAACGATACCCACGATTATCAACGTTTATTTCCGTTCTACTGCATTATATCGTTCAGGAGGAGGAAACGTTCAGGTGGTGGTATTATAGCGCTTATATGGAGGAAAAAACGCAATTAAAATATCACGGATTCTTGGAAAAAACCGAGAATCGCACTATTTATTATTATAAAGGACAAATGAAAAACGACAATGAAGAGAAAACCAAACAGCGCAAACAGCTATTCAGACGCTTTAATTGCGGGATTAATAGAACGTTATGGGGTGGTGAATGATGAGAGCAATGAAGTGGAAATACCTGATGAGTGGTATTATCTCATCGACACATTTGCCATGCAATACAAACTTCAAAAGCAATGTGAAAAGGAAATCAGAGACAAGGGGATTTGTAATTATGAGAACGGCGCAAGGAGACACCCCCTATTAACCACATTGAAAGAATTGGTTGCTTCCAATATGCGCATTCTTAATCTTATTGGGGCTAATCCTTATTATAGGGAACGTTGCAAGCCCAAGGAACAAGGCAATGAAGATATAAGCGCAGAAGATTTCATCAGCGCACTAACAAGTTCCAATTATGAAGGAGAAGAATGACAATCGGGGCAACCTTGATTCTCTTCTCAAATATAAGCAATATGCGTTGGATGTCCAAAGTGGCAAGATAACCGCAAATCGATACATAAAACAAGCAACCAAACGTTTCCTTGATTGGTTCTCTCGTCCTGATATGGAGTTCAGGCCTCGTGCAGTTGATAGAGTGGTGAATTTCATTTCAAAGCTCAAACACTTCAAAGGCGAGCACGCGGGGAAACAATTCCAATTATTAGACTTCCAAAGATTCATAATCACAAATATGTTTGGTTTCTATTGGAAAGATGAAGAAGGCAAACCAAAGAATCGGCGTGTTGTTCAGTATGTTTGGTTTGAAGTAGGAAGAAAGAACGGAAAAACGGCTCTTGCTGCTGCGATTCTCCTTTATATGATGATTGCGGACGGTGAACAATCAAGTGATGTTTTTTTTCTCGCAAACAGCCACAAACAAGCATTGGTCGCCTATGACTATGCGCATAAATTCCTCGGTGGTTTAGACCCCAAGAACAAGCTATTTCATCGTTTCAGGGACTCTATTAAGTTCCCGATGACCAATTCTCAAATTAGTTGCCTTGCAGCAGAAGCAAAAAGACTCGACGGCCTGAATCCTCACTGCTTCCTCTGTGATGAATTTCACGAGTCAACCTCTGAAAAGGTTTATGCAAACATGTGTTCAGGTATGCAAGGGCGACGCAATCCAATGGGAATTATAATCACGTCCGCGGGCTTTGACATGAACGGCGTTGCCTATACCAAGAGGAAAGAAATGATTGAGATTTTGAGCGGAAAAGTGCAAGACGATTCACAGCTTGTTTTTATCTATTGTCTTGACCCTGAGGATGACTATAAAGACCCAAATACATGGGAGAAGGCAAATCCGAGCTTAAACCAAACTTTATACCCTGATAAATTACAGATTGAAGTGAACAAGGCAAGCAACAGCCCAACGGTTGAGCCTTTTGTGAAGTGCAAGAATTTTGGATTTTGGGGGCTTTCAGACTATGAAAAGACTTGGCTAACTCATGATGAGATATTAAATGTCACATGCGATATAAGCCTTGACCAATTTGACCCTGATAATACAATTGTTTGGTGTGGGGCAGATTTAGCGAGCACCTCCGATCTCACAGCCCTGAGCATGATGGTCGTGGAAGATGGAATATATTACTTCAAAACGTGGCATTTCTTGCCTGAATTATCGCTTCAACAGAACATGAACCAAGAATTATATCAGAAAGCAAGTAGGCGCGGGGATCTCATTGTTACCAACGGAAATGTCTGTGATTATGATGAGGTAACAAAAGTAATTCTTCAAATTGCGGAACGCTACACAATCGGAGGGGTGTTCTATGACCAATATAATGCGACACAGTGGGCGATTGACGCAACAGCAAAGGGATTGCCCCTCACTCCATTTTCTCAGGCGCTTTGGTCATTTAATAGGCCAACAAAAGAATTTGGGCGTTTGGTGAAGATGGGGGCTTGCAGAATAGATAACAACATTCTTACCCGCTTTTGTTTTGACAATGTAGAGCTGAAATTTGACCACAACGAGAATTGCAAGCCCGTGAAAAAAGGTGGTGCAAAAGGTGGAGCTGCAAAAATCGACTCGACAATTTCCATGCTCAGTGCGCTTGGGGGGTACTTATTACAACCTCAATTTGACACCTCAATATAATATAGAAAAAATCAATAATACCAATGAAGATATTTGGTTTGAATATAACAAGGGAAAAGCGGAATTTTGAGCAGCCGTCTATCAGTTATGAACAACAGGTTGCAAATGCACTGAATTTCCCATTCTTAAACTTTAGTGAAAGCCCTTATACATTAAGTGCATTTCAGCGTTGCGTTGAGCTTATAAGTAGCAGCGTTGCAAATCTTCCAATTTCTGTGCTGTTCATTGATAAACAAGGAAACAAGAAACAAAGGAACAATCACCGTTTGAATGTTGTGTTCCAAAATATGCTGTTAAGTCGTTATCAATTTGTTCATAGCATTGTGAAGGACGTTATTACAAGCGGCAATGCGTTTGCTTATATTCATCGTGATAACGGCGGCAATGTGAAGCAAATAACATACATGCAGCCAACAGAAGTTCAGGTTGTATATAACAAGCAAAAGGGGGAATTATACTATCAGATTCCGAGCATTTCCAAACAAAAGATTGAGCCTTATGATATGCTTCATCTTGCGATGAACTCAAAAGATGGAATTGTTGGCACTTCAACTCTTAGCCTTATGAATAGAACCTTGAAGGGCGCGGGCTATGCTGAAAAAACGGCCTTAAATCTGTTTGAAAACAATGGACAAAGTCCAAGGGGCATTCTTACAGTTGAAAGCCAACTTACAAAAGCCCAACGTGAGGATATAAAAGAAAAGTGGGCTTCCAACCTTTCAAGCAACGGCGTTTGTGTATTACAAGGTAATATGCGTTATCAGAGCCTTTCAGCAACGGCAAACGACCAACAATTACTTGAAAGCAGAAAGTTCCACCAAGAACAGATATGTCAGTTTATGGGCGTTCCTCCTGAACTCTTAGGAATGAAAGAACCAAAGAATATTGAAGAATTGACCAATCAATTTTTGACGTTCACATTACAACCAATCATCACGCTTTTAGAAGAAGAGTTTACCCGCAAATTATTTGCGCCAAGCGAGAAGAATTTCAGAATTGATTTGGATGAGAACTCAATGCTTAGAATGAGCAAGAGTGCGCAAGCGGCATTTTTTAGTTCAATGATAGAACGCGGCATTTTATCAATCAATGAAGTGCGTTCAGAACTTGGATATGAAAGCATAGGAGAACAAGGCAACAAACATATCATACCATTTACAGATATAGAACAGAACACGATAAATAATTCAGACACACAAGAAGAAAATGAAGGAACAGAAGGAAATTGAGAAAAGAGGTGGAGAACTTCAAATTGAAGTGAGTGACCGCCTTGTATCAGGCTATGCGGTCGTTTTTGAGACATGGAGCAACGACCTTGGTTTTTATGAGAAGATATTGAAGGGCGCAATTACAGAAGACACGATTAAGCGTTCAGACGTTATTTGCAAGCTCAATCACGACGACCAAAAGGTGTTAGCACGTTCCAAGTATGGAGAAGGCAGCCTTATATTAGAAGTGGATGAGAAAGGCCTAAAATACACCTTTGAAGCCCCAAGAACGCAATATGGTGATGAATTACTTGAATATCTCCGACGGGGTGATATTACAGGCTCTTCATTTGCGTTCACTATCGCAGAAGGTGGTGACGAGTTCTCCTACCAATGGCCTTTTGATAAAGACGCTGATCCCGTGCTTTGTCGTGAAATCTCAAAGGTTGATTTATTATTTGATGTCAGCCCTGTGTTTTCTCCTGCATATGAAAAAACAAGCGTTGCCAACAAGCGCAAATTGGAAGAGGTTGAATTGAAGAGCAATGAGATAAACAATATCATGGACGCGACGATAAAAGAATTTGAGAATTTGTAATCCAAACGTTGTAATTATCACGATAAGAGACTATTTATATTATATTATAAAGGAATCATGAGAAGTACACATCACATAAAACATGAGATTTCCGAGAAAAAGAAATTGAAGGAACAAATCGTTTCAGAAGTCCGTGAAATCTGCAACAAGCGGAAATTGGAAATTAGGGCATTTAGCCATGATGACAAGTGTAAGATGGATAATTTCCGCAAGGACATTTCTAATATCAATGAGGAAATCAATGAATTAGAAACAGAACTCAGAACCAAAGAAGAAAATTATAATTATAATAAAAATACAGAACAACAAATGGAAAAGAGAAGCTTTAGCCTTTTGAACACAATTAAAAACGTCGTTGAGAATCGCGCGCACGACACATTAACTGATAAAATCTTGCATGAAGGTGCACAGGCTGCAACTCGTTCAGCCCTTAATCCAAGCGGTCAAATTCAGCTCCCATTAGAAACAAGAGCACTCACAGTGGCCGATGAAGGCGGTGATGTGGTGGCTGTCGACATGTTCAATCTTGTAGAACGTCTTAGAGAAGAATCGACGTTGTCCAAGCTCGGTGTTACTTTTATGAGCGGTCTTGTTGGTAATATCCAATTCCCAAAAATGGGTGCATTAAACGCGGCAACATGGGAAAATGAAGTTTCCCCAACGGCCGATTCTACTGTGAATCTTGATTCTGTAAAGGTTGAACCTTTTAGACTCTCTGTAGTGCTCCCAATTTCCAAACAGCTGCTCATGCAATCGGACAATATCGGACTCGAGAACCACTTGCGCAATGAAATCGTGAACGCAATTTCTGAGAAGATTGAAGCAACTTATTTTGGTAAGGCTGCAAAAACCGCAACTTCTCCCGCGGGCTTATTTGCTCCGTCTGCTACTGTAACCGCTTGTGAGAAATTTGAAGACCTTTGTGCCCTTGAAGCTAATTTGGAAGAGAACCACGTGAAGGACTACCAATATGTGATCAGCCCAAAGGCCAAGAGTGCAATGCGTGCAATGCCAAAATCGAGCAAGACGACTGAATTAGTACTTCAAAATAATGAGGTGGACGGTCGCACTGCAGTTACTTCTACTTATTTAGATGATAAGAACTTTGTAATTGGTTCATTCAAAGACACTTATGTATGTTTTTGGGGGCCGGGATTAGATGTGCTCGTTGATAATGTCACTCTTTCTCATGAAGGCAAGACAAGATTAGTTTGCAACGTGTACGTCAATTATGTAAACGTGCGCCCCGAGGCTCTCGTTTGCGGTAAGATTGGTAAATAATTTCATAACGTTATAATGCAGATATGGCAGAAGAATTTGTTACATTGGAGATGATAAAAACTCATCTAAATATCGAGCCTGATTATCATGGCCAAGATGATTATTTATTGCACCTCCGAGAAGTTGCGTTTTTGGTTGTTCAAAATCATATCTGTTCAGATTTGGCAACGCTCAATGGCAATAAAAAGGCCATTGGGCATGCCCTTTTGTTACTCATAGGGACATATTTTTTACAGCGTGAAAACATAACTTCTTCAATGAAGGAATGCCCCAACACGCTACAAATGATTTTAGACCAATATAAGAATTATTCAGGTTGATAGATATGTTTGCAGGGAAATATAATATGTTATTAAGAGTCGGAACGGCTGAATTCCAAGATGAGCAAGACATTACAGCGCATAGCCCTAATGTAAAGAAACCACCTCATAATTGGATTGGCGCGAGTTATTTTCAGCAATCGATTTCTCCAAAGAAAAAGGAGGAAGATATGAAGGTGATTTTTTGCCGTGAAGTAAAAGACTCAAATACCAAATACGGTGAATATGGAGAAGCCATGCGACCAATAACAAGTATCTTGCTCGCTGTGAGGGATTATCATGATTACAACTACATTGCAGAGGGTAAAATCGTTCAACTCTTGACCTCAAAGGTTTTAACTCAAAAAACGGAAGAACAAAGCCACACTTATCGGGTGGTTGAAATGCAACACAAGCCTGAATTGAAAGAATTGTGGCTCTATTGTGATAGAACGCAGAATGGCATAACAGATTTCTAATATGAACATTGCAATCAAGATACTCAGAAACACGGCAAAGGATTTTGTTACTTCATTGAAGAAAGAATCAATGAAGGCAAGCCGCCAAGCGATAAATAAATGTGGTTTGCAGCTCAGAAATGAGGTAAGAAAGAATCTCAAATCATCAGGCATTCACATAACAGATAACAGGACTATCAAAGGACAGAAGCTCTACAATGATAAGCTATTGCAAGGCGTGCGAGCGGGCAAGACATTCCGCAAGGACGACAAAGGATTTGCGCGTTATGTGAGGATTACAAAGAACAAAAGAAATCCCCGTTCAGGTTGGTATCGTTTAGGATGGTTGGACAAAGGAACAAAGCCGCGTTTCCAAAAAGAAAGTGGCCGTTCAACAGGTTCAATGAAAGCGACACATTTCTATGAGAAAGCACTTTCAAGTTTCAATTTCAAAGCCAAATATGATGAGGAAATGAATAAGGCCTTGGCCAAATTAAAGAAGTAGCACGATGATAAACACATTCTATTTAGCAAGTCTGATAACTCACAATCTTATAAAAGCAATATGGCTTAATGAGGACAATGTGCAAACTGAGAAAGGACAAGAAGAAGATAACCCACAGTTTAATATATATCCTTGTGTGGCCTTTCCAAGCAATGACAATTCAAGGAATCAACGTTGGATCACCTTCAAAAGAATCAGTACAACGCCAAGCTATACAAAAGATGGCCTTGTATGCGATAAGGTTGAGTTTCAAATAAATGTCGCTTGTGGTTCATATTCAGAAAGCACGGTTTTTGCGTCTTATATCAGGGAACAATTTTGCAAGGGTGATACTTTGCGAGATGATGATGAAATTGAGAAGGCGCACGTCTTCTTAAAACATTGCCGCCTTGAAGACGCCTCAGAAGATTTTGAACAAGACGTCTACATTCAAACGCTCGTGTTTAGCGGTGAAGTATATTACACGGAAAAGAAACAGGCAACAACAACAGAAGAATAAAATAATAAATTATAATTTATACCTATTATGGCACAAATGGAAAGAGGAGACGACATCATGCTTTTTGATGACAAAGGGAAATCACTTGCATTTGGTAAATCGCACACCCTCTCGATGGGCGTTGAGACGCAAGAAGTAAGTACAAAAGACCACGGCATTTATGGCTCAAAAAAGGCAACAAAAGTAACATGGAACATTTCAGCTGAACACATGTACAGTGAAGGTGCTTATGATACGCTATTTGATAAGATGGTAGCACTTGAACCAATCACGGTTTATTTTGGCAAGAAGAAGAGTGAAGGGGATAAGACTGTTGCGGACGGTGACCTTACAGCATGGACGGCAAACAATCCAACACAAAGCACTTTGAGAACAGGACAAGTAATTATCACCAAACTCGACTTACAAAGTCAGAGCGGCGATAATGCAACGTTTAGCGTTGAATTTGAGGGCGTTGGCAAGATTTCAAAGGCAAAGACTTTGCCCGCTTAAGAAAAAAAATTGGGTGATTGGTTTGGAATTCAATTCAAATCGGAGTATTATATGAGTGACCGAGGGAAAGTCCCTTGGGTCACTTTTTTATTAACTTAAAAAATAATTTATATGAACAAAAATTACTTTGGCCTCATTATCAGAGGAGTAGATTACAACATTGGCTTCAACGTCCGCGCGCTGCTTATGTATGAAAAGCTCACAAACGCAAACCAATCGTTCAGTCTCAAAAACTTAAAGGACTATTGCACCCCCAAATCATTGGATGAGCTTTGCAAATTGTACTATTGTTTTATTGTAGAACGCAGGCCTAAACCCCAAATTCCTTATGAGGTGTTTCTTGAAGCTCTCGACCTCCAACCATTTAAGCTATCAGAATTTGCTGATTGGTTGAATACTGCAATTGAGGAGGAGTTTATTGGACATGTGAAGAACAAGCCAATGAAAAGCAAATAAATACTAATTGATTTGGTTTTGAAGACCAATAGGAGTATAATATAAATGAGTGGCACGGGGAAAGTCCCTTGTGCTTTTAGTATAAACAATCAAAATTATTTATTATGCAGTCAGATGTTTTTATGAAAATTAGAGGTGTTGAATTTGTGGTTGAGTATAACATGCGCACGTTGCTCATGTATGAAAAGTTCACAAACGCAAACCAATCATTCAACCCCAACAAGTTGGAAGATTTTTGTTTCCCCAAAACCTTGGAAGGAATTTGCAAACTGCTTTATTGTTGCGTTGTAACGAGTGAAGAGGCAAGTGAATTGGATATTACCTATGAAGAATTTATTGATGAACTTGGCACATCACAATTCCCATATATATCATTATCGGAGTTTACAACCTTTCTAAATGAAATGAAAGAGTGGAGTGCCTTTCAGGTGAAGAAACACAAGAAGGGTAAATAAATTGCTTGGCACTTGAAAAAAACAAGACCAACAGACTATTTATATATGAGAGGTATGAGGGAAAACCTTGTATCTCTCATTATTTGATAATAACAAAATAAATGACAAGTAAAATGAAAGTAAATATCAAAGGACAAGAAGTAGAATTGCGCTATTCAATGCGCTCATTATTCATGTATGAGAATATCACGGGGCAATCATTCAATCCAAAGACCTTGCAAGACTTTGCCACATTCTTCTATTGCGTCGTGTGCTCTTCAAATAAAGACCTTGACCTAACATTTGATGATTTCATTGATGAAGTAATTGACCCACAACCTGAACTCATGAGTGAATTTGCTGAGTGGTTGGGTAAGACCATGCAGAAGAACACGTTTTTAAGTGGGCAAGCTGCACAATCCCAAGAGAAGGACAAGGGCAAGGGCAACAAAAAAAAATAGTCCACGAGCTGTTCAAGATACTATGCTTTGAATTCAAGGCGTGTTCAATCCCCTATTTCTTTGATGAGATGGAGGAATATGAGATACAAGATATAATCTCAAATTTGGAGTACTTACAACGTCTTGAATGGGAGCGGACAAGATTCCAAACTTACTGCAACCTTCAAAAGAGCACTTCAAAGCGCATTTCTCCCACCGACCTTATCACGTTTCCGTGGGAAAAAGAAGAAAGCAACACAGACCAAATAAACGGCAATTCCGAGCCTTTGAGCAAAGAAGATATACAACGGCTTAAAGAGCAAGCAAAAATAATATCACAGACATTAGAAGACCAATGAAAAACGACTTTTCAATACAACTAAGCGCCGATGATTCAAAGCTTATATCAGCCTTGAATAACAGTAAAAACAAGCTTGAAAAATTACAGACGAGTTTTGAGAAAGCAGGTTCTAAAACAACGGCTTTTGGTTCTAAGACTGAATCGCTCGGAAAGCAATTAGAAGGCCTTTCAGGGCAATTTGAGGGCTTATTTTCAAAGGTTGGCGGCTCAATGGAAGGACTTAGCGGAATGTTTAGTTCTCTTGGTGGTGGTATATCTTCATCGGTTACTGAAATGTTAGGAAGCCTTGGCATGCTTGGTGGTGCTTTTGCTGCATTGGGAGCGGCCGTCGTTGGCGTTGTTTCCAAATCGCTTGCTTCATGGGATAATCTAAAACAAGAACTCAATGCCTTCCAAAATATAGCTGAGGTTTCAGACGCTGAAATGATGAAATTTGCTCAGAGTGCAAAGGAATTGAGTAACCAAAGCGGAATCGCAACAATTGAGATAATCAAAATGCAACAAGGTCTTATTGGCATAAATCCTGATTTGGCCAAAAATACCACCGCCCTTAATACAATGAGCCGCGCGGTTCTCGCCTTATCGGCGGCGGGTCGCATATCATCAGAAGACGCGGGGCAATATCTCAGTAGCGTTTTGGCTGCGTTTAATCTATCAGGAGAATCAGCCGTTGAAACAAGTAATAAGATAGCCCAAGCAAGCCGCCTTGGTAGCCAAGAGATCAACAATGTATCACAGATTCTGCAAAAATCAGGCAGTGCCTTTGCGTCGGCGGGGGTGGATTTAAATATGGCACTTGGTGTCATTGAAGGAGTGGGTGATAAATACCTTGGGAAATCTGAGGAATTGGGCACTGCATTAAATTCCACATTAAGCCGCTTGATGTCCGTGCGTGAAGAGTATAGTGAATATAATTTGAGCTTGCATTCTCTCAATGATGTATTAGAAACGTGCGCCAAGAATCACTTAACTTATGCGGATTATGTCGAGCTTGTCGGAATCGCTAATGCTTCACTCCTCAAAAATTTAGTGGAGAACAGACAAAAATTTGGAGAATTGGCCGCCCAAATTGACGGAACAAACGCCGCCTTGGAAATGGCAGAGGTTCAAAATAATAGCCTCGGAAAATCGTGGGAAAAACTCGGTGTTGTTACTGAAAACTTTTGGCTAACTCTTAGCCAATCTGCACCCATGCAAGAATTATATTCTTATATCCAAGATGTGATTGATGGTATTAGTGACCTTCTCTCTTGGTTTGAAGGCCTTTGCGACCAATGGAATACTCTCATTGGTGGTTTTGAATCCTCCTTCACAATATGGGATTATTTGAAGGCACAAATGCAAGTGAGTATTTTTCTCATCAAATCTCTTGGGGAATTTTTTGTTGTGGCTTGTGCGATGGCAATAAAACCACTGATTGATTTATGGCATACGTGTAGAGATTTTGCAACTGAGATTTGGAAGAAATTTTCTGATTTCCCATTAGGAAGAGCCGTTCAGAATGCAGTGAAATCCGCTTGGCAGTGGTTGCAGGATTTGGGAAGGAAAATCGCAAAGTGGTGGAATGACCTCAAAAAATCGCTTGGCCTTAAACCTGACAATTCAACCGAGGTAAAAGTGAACGTGAAAGAGGACAAGACAATTACTCAAACGTTCAAAGGTGGTGGTTCAGGACTTCCCGCAATAGGGGGAAAGAAGAGCGGTTCAAAGAAAGGTGGTTCAAAGAAGCATGGAAGTGGTTCAAAGAAAACGGAAATTGCAGCCCCTGAAATTGGAAGTTTGGCTTATTATGAACAACGACTCAGAGCAATCAATGAAGAATTAAGCAAAACAAGACCAAACGCGGGTCGCTTGCAAGAACTTAAGATGGAAAGTGCGGTTGTTACTGAGATGATCGATAAATTAAAACGCCACAATAAGTTATTTGATGAGAAGCCAAAACATAGCACACAAAAAGCAATTGTTCAGAGCGGTTCAATACAAGATATAAGTGACCAAATTTCCAAGAAGGAATCGCAGATTAAGAATGTCCGTGTTGGTTCTGATGAATTCAATCTGTTAGTTCAAGAAATTGAAGAACTCAAAGAGAAAAAGGAGTTCTTAGAACTGAAAATGCACCCCAAGGTTGATGAGAACTCAATGAACTCGTTATTAGGTTCACTTGCAAAGGTTCAGGAGCAAATAAATGGCCTTAAATATGAGGTTTCAATCACAACAGATAAATCCAAACTCGAGCTATTAAGAGAACAAATTGATTTTCTCACAAACAAGGAACACACCATACAACTAAAGGTTGATGAGAAAAAACAAGCTGCAATCACTCAAAATGCGGATGATATAAAAACTAAGTATGAAAATCTTGGGCAAGCAGCACAATCCGTTGGTTCTGTTTTCAATGCCCTTGGTGATGTGACAAATGATAGTTTCTTGTCCATGGTCGGAACTATTTCAGGAGCGGTGGCAAATATACTTCCTGAAATAAGTAAGCTAATTGTGGCCAATGAAGCAAGTGCATTAAGTAGCGGAACAGCAAGCGCAGCAGCACTCCCATTTCCGTTGAATATCGTGTCGATTGGAACAGTCATTGCAAGCATACTTTCCATTTTCTCATCACTTCCAAAATTTGAAACGGGTGGTGTTGTAGGCGGTCACTCATTTAGTGGTGATAAGGTATTAGCCCGCCTAAATTCAGGGGAACTTGTGCTAAATAAAAATCAGCAAAATCGCTTATATTCCGCAATCCAACAAGGACACACAAGCACCAACGCCCCGATGAATGGTTCAGTCCAATTTAAGATCAGTGGCCGCGATTTAATCGGGGTGCTTTCTAATCAGCAAAATAAAACAAGTAGAGTATTATAGCAATGTACAAGTATGGCTATTTCAGGGATATAAATGATACCCTTTACAAGGTGGTTATTATCACTGATTATCAAGAATACAAAGTGGGACAAGGGCAAGGGGAGGAAATTACACTCTTGTCCAAACCTATTTCAATAGAATTTGAAGGTGCAGATGATGTATTTGCGCCTTATCGTTGTTCAACAATGACCGTGCGATTCTTACAACCACGCTTTGATGAATCACTTAATAATAGCCTTGGGAATAACGTCTTTGTGACACTCCAAAAGGAAGAAGGCGGCAAATATAAAACAATATGGCAAGGTTTCAGCACTCCAAATGCCTATAATCAACCCTTTATAAATGTCGTGGGCGATGAATTTGAATTGGAATGTCAGGACGCACTTTCAACATTGAAGTATTGCAAGTTTCAGCGGCAAATCAAGCAGCACTTGACAGTGAAGGATTATATTCAACTTGCATTCCTACAATTGAACGGACTTTTCAAAAGGTGCATATATCCCACAATCCCAAATAACATTTTGGATATGTGCATTCCACAAGAGAATTGGTTTAATGAGGACGATGAACCAATGTCTTACCTTGAAATCCTTGAAGAGATTTGCAAATACCTTGGCCTTACATTGACAAGTGAAGGAGAAGACATTCTATTATTAGACCCACATTGCGATGAATATTTTGCGTTTTCATTGGAAAGCGGGGAAATACAGCCAATAACATTCATCAGAGAGAGAGAGGGAATCACACTCAACAAGGAAGACGTTTCAAGCAATGATTGCAACATTAGCTTGTTACCCTCATATAACAAGGTATCATTGACCGCAAAACATTACCCCGTTGAGAAGAAGATACAAAAGTATGAGGATATGGAATTGGAACACTGTTCAGGCTATGGTGTTGTAAACGGGCAATACGGCCCGAGCATGATTTGCGATTCAAACGGTTCAGACTCAGAACACGTGCAACTATTCAAAGTTTTCAATCAACAAATCGGGGCTTATAATGTTTTTATGAGGTACAATCACTTCAACAGCTATGAAGATTTCACCTTCTACTCATACAATAAGGATGAGAATAAAGAATACACCACCAAACTACCTATTGCAAATGAAACCGTCCTCAATAAGGAGTTCCTATATACCCATAACGTTTCAGCCCCTTGTGAATATGAGACACAAGAGACAAAAAAAGAAGAGTTTGGAGCAACACCAAAATCAGTATCACTAAAGAAAGCATTCATCTTTCAAACGGCCTTTGGTAACTCACAGAATAAAGAACTATTCCTTGACCTCTCAAAACAAAAAGATGATTGGTCGGAAATAAACCAATCAATAGACCAAGTATTATTTTCTCATCAAATCGCAAGAGTTACCACAAATGATAACCCATTTGGGAATATAGTGAATATCAACTTCAATTTCTCTTGTTATTGGGGCTCATATCTACCTTGTAAGAAGTTACAGAAGAATGATTATAAAGAACTATTGTATCGCTTGCGATTTGGTGATAAGTACTACAATGATAAAGAAAAGAAGTGGCAAGACAAACCATATAATTGCTCAGTTCAATATGATGATGGAGGCAATCTAATTGTTCCAAACACAAACACGGATTGGAAGACCTCGCTATTATTTGGAGAACATAAGGGCATAAATGTCGCACTCCCAATAAATCAGACGGGAGATATTTTCTTTGAATTTATGCGCCCGTTTACTTCAATGAGACTTGTGACCAAGATAAAAGAAGGCAAGCTATTTAATGAGAAGTACTATGAAAAATATAGAGGAACAGAAGGTTGCAATATCATCTCTGATTATCAAGCAAGTATATATGGATTGAGCAACAGCACAGACGACACAGAAACGGTATATGAAAACGTTTTGAGCGATAACAAATTCATTGAGGAGAAAAGCGATATTGAATTAAAGGTTTGCACCCATGAGGATGGAAAATCAACAAGTTATTCATCACCCTACTTCTATTCACAAGAAAAGGGCGTGCAAATACTTAGAGGATTGGATTATGGTTTGTACTTTGGAACACCCGAGGAGAATATAATTACCCGAGCTATAAATCAATATCAGACCCCACAATTGAAGATGGAGATAACTCTAAATCGTGAACTGAGCTTCATTAGCTCAATAACAAGCAGTTGGTTTCCTGATAAGAACTTCATTCCCACCTCATACACATTTGACCCACAACAGATAAACTATACCTACACCTTTGTTGAATTGAAGGATATAAGCACGATTCAGCCAATTGTGAAGAAGGATAAGGAGAGAAAACAGAAGAGAAACGGGGATTTGATATACCATGAAAACAATAGTCCACGGCAAGCAAACCACAACTTCAACTTAGACGTCCTGAATAACATAAAGCCAACCAACTTCACCCTAAATAATAACGGAGAAATCATCATGACAATATGATTATCAACCCATATAGACTAATGAAATTCTACATTGATAAGGATACGGGCATGCTCAAATTGTATGTGCCCGATATTCTTAGAGATAAGGTAGAAGCAGAAATCGATTATTACGACCTAATAATAACAATCAAATAATAGAACCACATGGAATTCAACATCGGCAAGGTAATACCACAATTTAAGGGCAAATTTACAACAAAGGAGATATATGAAGAATTAGACGTTGTAGCGCATAACGGTTGCACGTGGGTATCACAAGCAAATAACAACACAGAAGCACCAAGCGAGGAAAGCACCAAATGGAAACTTGTAATGCAATCTCCACTATCAGAAAATGATAAGAACACCTTGGGCGTTTTTATCAATGTAATTGGCGCACAACTTCAACAGATAAGCAAACAGCTTGAAGAGAATAAGAAGGACATCGCAGAACAGCACGGATTGGTTCTCGATTCAATCAACAGCACAGCATTTGTAAGAACCAAGCTCAATGAGTTTGGCCAACGTCTCAGTAAAATAGAAAAGAAACTCGGAATCTGATGGCCTAAAATAATAACACAATACCAAACCACATGAACTTCCTTGACCTTAACAACGACGGCAAACGTGATACAAAAGACGGACAAATTATATTGGCCTACATCTTTGCGGCGGTGGGAATATGTTTGCTCGTGATAGCGTTCTTCTTCAATCCAATCGCAACAATAGATATAACCATTCAAAGTTCAGCGGGCATGTTATTTTCATTTTGCGCCGCGTTACTTGGTTTAGATTATCATTATAGCCACCTTCTTCAAAAGACCATTGCAGACATGCAGAAGAAGAATAAAGAAGAAGCAGAATGATTTACTTCTTACTTGTCATGAAGAGCAGATGAGATTATAATTATCTTGTCTGTTCTTTTTTGTTCCCAATGTTCCCTTGCAAGGATATAGCGTTTATTTGCCTTGTAAGCGTGTT
>ERZ772909.593-NODE-593-length-21884-cov-13.826240_pt1 | contig 21884 bp, 20 predicted proteins | sample MGYA00511137_ERZ772909 | MGnify/ENA primary metagenome ERZ772909 (study PRJEB29015, sample SAMEA2738095) | human oral metagenome | biome: human oral; feature: human-associated habitat; material: saliva | place: China | collected 2270 ... | reverse complement strand
GAGTCATGAGGTCGCTCTTCAGCGTGATGTTGTTGCGTCCGATGTTCACATCCTGCGCTTGTGCAACACCGCCACTCATCATTAGAGCGGCAGTCATTGCAATGGTTAAGTTTTTGTTCATAGCTTATAGACTTTTCTTTTTGTTATTAAGTGCTTCTTGTTTCCGACGTAGTTCTTCTTGCTGCTGTTGCTGCATCTCCTGCAAAGCCTGCAGACGAGCGAAGAGTCCACCACCCTTATTAGATGGGTTATTCTTCCTCTCTTCTCTATGAGCCTCAAGGATTGCGAGGAGCTTCTCTTCGTTGGTTGTCTTGCGCAATGTCCACATGATAGCTGCAGAGAAGAAGAGTGATATGAAATAATAGAAGTTAAGACCTGATGAATAGTCATTGAACATGAAGAAGAAGAACAATGGCATAGCAAACATCATCCACTGCATCATCTTCATCTGATCTGCTTGCTGGCCCACCATCTGGTCTTTCTGCTGCTGCATGGTAAACCATGTATAAAGTAAGTTAGCGCCACAGAAGAGGATACAGGTCAATGAGATGTGATCACCTACGAGCCAAACATCATGGCCCCATGAGAAGATTGGATCGTAAGTACTTAAGTCATCCATCCAAAGGAAGCTCTGGCCACGAAGCTGAATAGCATTCGGTACGAAATTGAACATCGCAATCCAGATAGGCATCTGTATCAACATTGGAAGACATCCAGACAATGGACTGACACCATATTCAGCGTATTTCTGCATCATAGCCTGCTGTTTCTGCATCTGCTCCTCTGGCTTATTAAATTGCTTAGTAGCCTCATCCAATTTTGGTTTGAGCACACGCATCTTAGCAGAACTCATATAACTCTTCTTCACCATAGGGAAGGTAATGAGCTTTAACAGCAAGGTAATGAGTATCAACACCACTCCCATTGGGAATACTTGCCTCAACCAATCGAATACATAAAGCGTGAACCAGCGGTTGATGATACGGAACAATGGCCAACCGAGATATACAAGGCGTTCCATATCAAGCTCTTTACCGAAGTGACTCTGCTTTTCTACAGACTGAAGTAGGCGGAAGTCATTAGGACCAAAGTAGAATTCAAACTCTGAAGGACGCTTACCTGTTGGGTCAAAGCCTGCCTTCATGTTAGCTTCATAGTGCTTTAAGTAATGAGAAGATTTCTCAAGTGGAGTACTCTTAAGCTTAGCACCTGTAGAGAAGTTATCCTTTGAAATCATTACTGCAGAGAAGAACTGGTTTTTGAAAGCCACCCAGTCCATTGGATCCTCCGTAGTCTCTTCCTTTTCAGCAGTCTCACTTAAATAGTCAGTACCGCCATCATGTTTCTTATAGGTAAGCGTTGCGTATCTATTCTCAAATGTAAAGCCACGTTCTTGTTGCCTACAACGATCCTGCCAGTTGATATCCATCTGGTTATAATTCGGTGCAAACAGTCCATTCATACCCGTAGCCTGCAATGACATACGAAGCAAATAACCATCACTAAGTGTATAGTTTAAGGTAAGCATCTTACCTTTTCCTGCAGCTGCAGTAAATGTAACAGTAGAGTCAGTAACGTTTGATGGCGTGAAGACAAGGTCTTTTGTCTCGATGTTACTATTCTTTGTAGCCAACATAAAGTTAAGACTTTGGTCGTCACCACTAAACAAGGTAACATCCTTCTGGTCCTTCGAACCATCCTTAACAGCGATATTATGACCGACATAGTTCTTGATAACAGCCTTCTTAACGACGCCACCTTTAGAGCTCAAGGTCAATTCCACCTTATTATTCTTCAGTGTAATATCCTGTGCCTTACCATTCAATGCAGAATAGAACAGTGCTGTTGTATCCACTGCCGCAGCCTCCTTCTGTTGTGCTTGCTTCTCTGCAGCGAGCTTAGCAGTTTGTGCTTTCTTGGCAGCAGCGATAGAATCCTTTACAAACTCAGCTCTCTGCTTAGCTTTCTGTTCTGCTGATGGCTGCTGCCACCATGCAAAACCAAAGAGAATCAGGGCTATAAGTACAAACCCTGTGATTGTTTTTTTATCCATTTATTTGCTTTTCTGATTTTCAATTGAAGTCTTAACGAAGTCGAGGAAGAGCGGATGTGGACCGAGCACTGTTGATTGGTACTCTGGATGGAACTGTGTTCCTATATACCACTTCAGGCTTGGTATCTCAACAATCTCAACCAAGTCACTCTCTGGATTACGCCCAACACACATCATACCATGTTTCTCAAACTCCTTCTCATAGTCGTTATTAAACTCATAACGATGGCGATGACGCTCCTGAATATGCTCATTCTTATATATATTAAAGGTATGTGAACCTTGACGCAACACACATTCGTATGCACCAAGACGCATAGTACCACCCATATTCGTGATATTCTTCTGTTCTTCCATGATATCTATCACGTTATGCGTAGTCTTCTCATCTATCTCACGAGAGTTAGCATCCTTATAACCAAGGACGTTACGAGCAAACTCAATCACCATCATCTGCATACCAAGACAGATACCGAAGGTTGGGATATCATGTGTACGAGTATAGTGAGCGGCCACTATCTTACCCTCAATACCACGCTGACCAAATCCTGGACATATCACAATACCATCTTGCCCCTTAAGTTTCTCGGCTACATTCTCGTCTGTTAAGTCTTCAGAATTGATAAAGGTAATGACCGTCTTACGGTCGTTGTAAGTTCCAGCCTGCATCAATCCTTCACGAATACTCTTATAAGCATCCTGCAAGTCGTATTTTCCAACAAGTCCGATGTGTACCTCCTTCGTTGCTTTACGCTGTCGATCGAGGAACTCCTTCCAAGGACCAAGAGCTGGCTTAGGACCAACTTCCTCCCCACACTTACGTAAGATAGCAGCATCCAAGCCCTGTTCCAGCATATTTACAGGAACATCATAGATACTTGGGAGGTCCTCACTCTGTACAACACAATCGAAATCAACATTACAGAAAGCTGCCACCTTCTTACGGATATCATCATCAAGATGCTTCTCTGTACGCAAGACAAGGACATCTGGCTGTATACCTACACTCTGCAACTCCTTCACACTATGCTGCGTTGGCTTAGTCTTCAACTCCCCTGCAGCTCTCAGGTAAGGAACGTATGTCAAGTGGAGATTAATGGCACGTTTGCCCAACTCCCACTTCAACTGGCGTATTGCTTCAAGGAATGGAGCCGACTCAATATCACCAATAGTACCGCCAATCTCAGTAATCACAAAGTCATAGTGATACTTCTGACCCAACAGTTTGATATTACGCTTAATCTCATCCGTGATATGCGGTACTACCTGAATGGTCTTACCCAGGTAGTCACCACGACGTTCCTTGTCGATGACACTCTTATAAATACGTCCCGTAGTCATTGAGTTGGCCTTCGTGGTCTTAATACCCGTAAAGCGCTCGTAGTGACCGAGGTCGAGGTCAGTCTCCATACCATCCTCCGTCACGTAGCACTCACCGTGCTCGTAAGGGTTTAGCGTACCTGGATCGATGTTGATGTACGGATCAAACTTCTGAATGGTAATGTTGTAACCTCTTGCTTGAAGAAGCTTACCGATTGATGACGAGATAATTCCTTTACCAAGTGAAGAAACTACTCCGCCCGTAACGAAAATGTACTTTGTTTCAGCCACGATGTATGTTATGTTTAATTATTATCTTTCTAAACTAAATTAGTTGGTTATAAACTAATGTGCAAAGATACTAATTTTATGTGAATTAGACGGGTCATTAAGTAATAAAAATAGCATCAAATATTCCATTTAACCACAACAAGTCCCAAACTAAGTGCTATCATCAGGGGTAATAACGTGCCTGTCAGCACATATTCAGCCTTGATACAACAGCATACATGATATTAAACGTTTATTTCAGACATATTAACCTGTCTTATAGAGTTACAAGTGTATTTACTTGTTTTGACTTATTACAAGTGTATTCGCTCACAAACAAAACGATGAATTGCACAAAACTAACAGAAAGGAAAAGACCGCCAAAAGCCTTAAAGAAACTTAAAATAAGTTTTACTATCGCTTTATTGTAAAACTAAAGTTCTATTTTTGCAAACCAGTTTGGGTTCGATAGACAAGCTATATGCTTCAGAATCCACAAGGAAAGATGCTCGAGTGGTTGAAGAGGCACGCCTGGAAAGCGTGTATACCCCTAAAGGGTATCGGGGGTTCGAATCCCCCTCTTTCCGCAAAAGAGGTGTAAACCAACGGATTACGTGGTTTACACCTTTCTCTTTTTCAGCATATTAAGACAACTTTCCAACCAATCTTAAGACACCTTATCAACACAGCTTAAGATAGCTATCCTACACAGCTTAAACTGCTTCCCATCCTATCTTAAACAGTTTCTCAACGTATCTTAAACAACTTCCCAACACATCTTAAGACTACTTTTCAGCATATCTTAAACAGCCTTTTAGCATCTTAAGACAGAAAGGAAAATATCTCTTCAGCCACAACTCCACCTCCTTACACAAATCACGCATTTTCTTCTCCATTGCTTGTTATACTGCTTTATTTTCCTAACTTTGCAAAAGAAAAAAATAAGAAACGATATTGTATCCACGCAATAACATTCAAATCAACAGAAGAAATGATAGAACTCGACACTACAAATATGTGTTCACACCTGCAGAAGAAGCTTTTTAATGAGGATGGAGTTTACTATCCTATATGGCAGGCGATGCAAACTGATAACGAGATAACGGCTGTGGTCCGTGCTCGACAGTTACATATCTATCGCAAAGGGAAGAAGATTTTAGTTCTTCCTGGCAAGGCTGCACCTAAGATTATACGTGAGGATAGCCTCAACGAACTACTCCCTAAAGAACTACTAAAATGAAGAAAGCTATCGTATTAGGTGCCAGTAGTGGTATCGGACATGAGGTGGCACGATTGTTCATAGCCCAAGGATGGGTAGTTGGTGTGGCAGCCCGTCGTATTGACAAGCTGACAGACCTACAAAACCTCGCACCAGAGCGTGTCTTCACAGCGCAGATTGACGTGACAGACGAAGCTGCAGAAGCATCCCTACAACAACTTATTGAGCGCATGGGAGGGCTCGACCTCTATTTCCATGCGGCAGGTATCGGTTGGCAAAACCCAAGTCTTGAAGCCGAGAAAGAGCTCAAGACGATGGATACAAATGCTGTTGGCTTCACAAGATTGGTTGGTTGTGCCTATCGCTACTTTGCTAACAATGGCGGAGGACACATCGCTTGCATCACTTCTATCGCTGGAACAAAGGGACTCGGACCTGCTCCTGCTTACAGTGCAAGTAAGGCTATGCAGAACACCTACCTACAGGCATTGGAGCAGCTTGCTATCTCTAAGCATCATAACATCCATTTCACGGATATTCGTCCGGGCTTTGTCGACACTCCCCTACTCGCTGGCAGTTCTCGTCTCCCTATGTTGATGACCACAGAAAAGGTGGCACGCAGCATCCTAAAAGCTGTCAACTGTCGTCGTCATGTCTGCGTCATCGACACACGATGGGCCGTCCTCACCTTCCTCTGGCGCCTTATCCCTAATTGGATATGGCGACGAATGAAGCTGTGTTGACCTATTTCGGCAGTAAACACAACAACTTACTACATCTTATTATATAAATAATCACTTATTCGCTCTACGCTCATTAAACCTTTCAAGGTTGTAAGCATCTAAGCAAATAAGTCTCAAAAGCCATCTTAAACGAAAGGGATAGCGAAAGGATAACAGCTTAGAAACAAGAAACGAAAACAATAATTATATAAGAAATGAGAAAACTCTGTCTAAAAATACACCGATGGTTAGCATTACCACTTGGCGTGGTGATGACCGTATTATGCTTCAGTGGACTTGCGCTACTACTATTCAAAGACCTCGCACCGCTGTTTGACATGAATGCAAAAGAGATTCCTCTCTATACAGACATAGTACGCTTACACCGCTGGTTATTCATGAAACCAGAGAATGCACACGATGGTGGACTATCGTTAGGACGAATTCTAACGGCAGTGACGTCCATGTGTATGGTACTTGTATTGCTTTCTGGCGTCGTCGTCTGGTGGCCTAAGAGTAAGAAAGCACTGAAAAGTAGACTAACAGTCAGCACCAACAAAGGTTTTCGCAGATTTGTTTACGACTCACATGTGTCGTTAGGTATCTATGTCTTCATCTTCCTTTTCCTCATGGCACTGACTGGTCCTGTATTCTCCTTCGGCTGGTACAGACAGGGAATGTCTAAACTCTTTGGTCAACCAATGCCTCCCAAGGAAATGAAGGCACAGCTGTCGAAAGACGGAGCAAAGCAGGGTAAGACAAACGAGAAAGCCTTTGCACAGCCAGACACAAGTAAGATGAAGGGGCAACCACAGGCACAGAAAGATGGGACAAAAGACATGAAAGGCGACCAGCAAGGCAAGAATCCAAAGGGAGGAAAACTCTTTAAGCAGTTGCACACAGGTTCTTGGGGCGGATGGTTCTCACGTGTTCTCTATGCCATCGCAGCCTTTATCGGGGGATTCCTACCTATTAGCGGTTACTACCTGTGGTGGAAGAGAAGGAGTACTAAGAAGCGAAAGGCTTAAAACCTACGACCATCTGTCGTAAACCCATTGAGCGTGTACGGTTGAATTATCCAACTCTACACGTTCAATGGGTATTTTTATTTACGTTACAACAGCCTTATCTGAAACTAAGAATATACCAATCTGGTTTATAGTCCACGCAACATGTAAACTTGTGTAATAGTCCTTATACTTATTCATTATCATATCCTACAAACTCATTGGCAAAAAAATACCTTCTCAACTAAGCTTCGTTTACTCACTATTTTATCTGTTCTTGGATGGACATATTAACACCTACAAACACAGCACACTATGGAACAGAACCTAAACCATCCACCTTATCACCCGTACCCACTAACTATTATGTAAAAGAAATTCGCACCCTTAAAACTAATCTACGCCTGATTAGCTTCAAGACAAGGCCTTTTTCCCTTCAAGAACATGCCCTTCTTCGTCGTTGTCAACGCCCTTCTTGAAGCTTAAAGACGCCCTTCTCTAATAGAGTATATAACCTACTGTTTATCTGTTAGTTATATAGTGCTATTAACAAGATACTTTATAGTAATCAAGAAGGTTACAGAATACTCGATTTGTAATGATATTTTACGAGCGTCAAAACAAACAAACGACTATTGAGAAAGCAAATCCTTTCATCTTAATTAGGGATAAGAGGACACATCAACACAAAGAAACGAGTGTAAATTCCTAATAAATAGGTATTGTCACATCCGTAGGAAGCCACTACCTTTGCACTCAATATTTTTACAGGCCGTGATAAATATGGATTTAATTAGTATGACATTTAAGGTGACAGACTTGGCAGAAGTCGTCAAGAACCTATTATTCAATTCAAAAGAGGAGCACGAGAAGGGATATTCCCATTCTTTGACATCCACTTTCATAATAATTATAAATAACATAAGGTTAGCTTCTTTTAACCCTATCCGCTTGTTTTTATTCTCATTAAATCCTATTTTTGTAAAAGAAAACCCCACCTTAATATAAATTAAGACAAAGGCCACATAGTCAATATCTTACCGAGAATATGAATACAAAAAACCAATTACAACCCTTCGAATTGAGTATGAATCAATATATTTATTATCTTATAAAACCCTTAAAGAGTATGGAATTAAAAAAGACACTCTACTCCCTAATGTTAGGTGGCATCCTTCTTTGCCTGTTTTCATGTGCTAAGGAAGACGAGTTTGAGATGCCAACACTGGTCCTTTCAGAAAACAACATCACCTTTGACAAAGGCGTAAGTGAAAGGAACATTAGTGTAACAACCAATCAAAACAGCTGGATCGCATCGTCTCCACAGGAAGGCGAATGGCTCTCGCTGGTTCAGGACGGTAACGTACTGAAGGTAAAGGTAACTGAAAATAAGATGGGTGCAGAGCGCACAAGTTATGTTCTTGTAAATGCCAATGGCGCTACTGGCAAGATTGCTGTGACCCAGAGTGCTGCCGACGTGACGCTCGACGTGGTTCCGAATGCTATCTATCTCCCACAAACAGGTGGCGAGAAGACAATTGACATCACCACTAACTCAGCTGTCTATGACGTAACAACGAGCGAAGAAGTTAGTTGGTTGAAGATTGTTAAGGCTGAGGAAGAAATCAAACTGATAGCTGAACGCAACGATAGCTACCAGACCCGTGAGGTGAAACTATATGCCAAGAGTGGCAGTGTCATCCGTGAGATTGTCGTGTCACAACCTGGTATTCAGCGTTATCTCTTGCCTATCAACCCTGGTGTACCACAGGATGAGCACAAGATTATGGACTTCGAGTTAGGGCGTGGTAGCTATCTGCGTGAGTATCAAGCTGCCATGCCTGCTTACGGACTTGAGGAGACTTACACCTTCATCACCCCATCTCCTATCTTTACCTTAGTTCAGTATTGCAGTTCTGATGGTATCAATCCATCACAGATCATCATGATTGGCGATGGCAGAAAGGCTATCGACGCCGTGAAAGACAAGGCTTTCGATAAGTTCTTGACAGACAATGGCTATGTACGCAGCAACTCTCAGTCTGACAGAGAATACACGAATGAGAAGGAGTTATTGTCTTTGAAGGTCTATATATCAGAGAAAGAGAACAACGAAGGAGTTAATCTTACCTTCACTCCTATCATGAAGCAGACTGGTGAATACAAGACTTTCAATAAGCTACCATTCTATCCTCTTGAGTTACTACAGAAGGACAATGTGAAGTTAGCACAAGTAGAACAATACGAGCAGAGGGCTGGTAGCACAGAAGAAGAACGCACCGTCAACGAACACAAGACCTCAGAGGTATCACAGCTTCAATATAAGCTGAAGGCAAGCACAGACCCTTCTGCAGCATACGGACGTATTCACATCTTCTATACAACGGATAAGGATGGCGACGCACCAGACAATCTTGGTAGCGTACAGATTGGTGCTTTGCTCTTCAAAGACACCAACCTCGGTGTGTGGAAGTATGGTAGTAAATGGGTTGCAACCAAGGAGCTCAAGAAACTACTTGGTGATGAGGGCTTCTCATTCCTCCGTACATCAGGCAACAACCACTTCTTCGTGCGTGAAAGCGACCACTTAGTGATTGATGTTACATGCGTGTTAGACAATGACGCACCAGTGCTCGCACTGCTTTATAGCTATGACCCATCCGTATCAGGTGTAAGTAGTAAGGGCTTAACAGCACAGACGAAGATGGTTAAAAACTTCTCTGCTGCTAAGAAAGCATTGAAGTTCTAATCTGATTCTTATACCTTATTAAATTATTACATGATATGCGTATAATCAATATACATAAGCTGATGCAGTTCTCTCTACTGTGCCTATTATTAGGGATGGCGGTTGGATGTGCTGACAATGACAGCTTCGAACAGCCCTATCTGAATGTTTCGGAGAAAGAGATAAGCTTTTCTAATCAGGTAGGTGAGAAGACGATTACGGTGAACACGAACTGTAAGGAATGGGTTACCACGACCCCTAAACCGTGGGTACACCTTACACAGAGCGGAAACGAGATTGCTGTACAAGTAGATCCGAACACAACTGGGGCGGAGAGAAGCAGCTATATCCTTGTTGATGGTGGTTTGGCAGTACAGAAAATCATGGTCAGCCAGAGTGCTGCTGATATCTCTTTGGATATTACCAAAGGTGAGATTGTCCTACCACAGGCGGGTGGTACGACCACCGTCGACTTGAAGTTAGAAGGCATGTCGTATGACCTTAAACAGAACGAAAAGCCTGACTGGCTGCAAGTTATTCAGAAGAAACATGGATTGAAGTTTATTTCTAAGCCTAACTATAGTGCTACTGAAAGAACTACGAAACTCACAGTAACCATCGCTGGGAAGAACAATGAGGTCGTTGTCAAGCAACCAGGCGTGGCAACCTTCATCTTGGCTTGCAACCCAGGTAATCCTTTCAGTCTGCATAAGATGATGGATTACGAGTATCGTCGAGGGAGTATTCTTACAGAATATGGCGGACCTGACGAGGTAAACGGCATCTATGAAGAGAGTTACTTCTTCCGAACACCATCGCCATTGTTCAAGGATGTGATCTATGTAAACGACACTAAATATGGTGTACCGACCCGTGTCTACACGCGTTCACTAACAAGAGAAGGTGTTAACGCCGTTAAGACACAAGCTTTCCAGGACTTTATGAGAGCCAATGGATATACAAGAGACGAAAGGGACACCAATCATTACGTCAATATCAAAGAGGCTTATACAATGGATGTAGACATCAGAGAGGAGAATAACAGTGTTGTACTGTTCTTCTATCAGATGCATACACAGGACCGCAGCTACCCTACTTTTAGTAGTCTTGACCTTGGTCCTATCGACCTTCTGAACAAGTCTGACAAGAAGATAAGCGATGTTGAGAAATATGAACAGGGTAAGAATAGTGAGGAGATGAAGCGTCAAACAACTAAGAACAACGAGGTTGAGGCTCTTCTCTACAAGACAAACGACCCTACACTGATTGCACGTACCTACTTCTTCTTCCTTCGCAGTGATGCTACAACCCCACAAGATAAGGTCGGAAGCATTGAGCAGTACAGCCTGTTCTACGGTCAGCCTAACTTAGGTATATGGCAGTATGGCAACGAGTGGTTCGTCACCCACGAGTTTGATAAGCTCCTTACTGCAAACAACTTCGAGTTTGTTGGCTACAATGGTAAGCATCATGTCTATGCGCGTCGTTCTGACTATCTGACCTTGGCCATCTCAGGTGGCGAGTATGCCGACGTCAACAACGGTAAAGCAGTCATGCAGATTACCGTCCTGTACAAGCCTACGGTCTTTGCAGGAAGTAAAGAACAGCGACTGGCTAAGGTGGAACGTATGCTCAAACAAACCAATCAAAAGAAATAAATAAAAGGTACATTGATGAGAAAATCTATTATATATCTATGTGCGTGTGCGCTCTCTGGCATGATGGTTACGGCCTCATGCCAAGACAGTCAAGACTTAGATGCGACCGCATCCGACACACGCTCGGTCAATATTGACAAAGATCTCTTTGCGGTAAAAGGCTGCATTAATGTGAAACTGGCAAAGGGTACGAATCAAGCTATCCCTACAACCCGCAGCGGAAGTGTTGAGATGCAAAGCGTCCCATCGGCTATGACCTCTGCAATGCAATATTCTGGTGCGTATAAGATGGAACGAGTATTTAAGCCAGCTGGCATCTATGAAGCACGAACAGTTGCTGAGGGACTCGACCGTTGGTACACTATCTACTTCGACAAGAGCAAGGATGTGGCAGCAGTATTAGACCAATTCAAGAAAGCTGACGGTGTTGAATGTGCTGAACGAGTACTACCAATGGCCAGACCAACGGTTAAGATGACTCCTTATAGTCCTTCTGAAACAAGTACACAGGGAGGTGCCAGCAACTTCGACGACCCCCTCCTCGCTAAACAGTGGCATTATTATAACGACGGAACCATCAGTGCTCATGCTAAGCGTGGGGCCGATTGTAATGTTAAACCTGTCTGGGAGAAATACACAACAGGTAAGAAGAATGTCATCGTAGCCGTTGTTGATGGTGGTATTGATATTACACACGAGGACTTAAAGGACAATCTTTACGTCAACGAAAAGGAGAAGAACGGTCAACCTAACGTTGATGATGACGGCAACGGATTTGTTGACGATATTTATGGTTACAACTTTGTGACTGCTAAAGACGTTGTTGGCGGTACTATCGAGCCCGATGATGGCGGACATGGCACCCACGTTGCAGGTACTGTTGCAGCTCGTAACAATAACGGAAAGGGTGTGGCTGGTATCGCTGGTGGCGATGGCTCGGCCGATAGTGGCGTACGTCTGTTGAGTTGTCAGATATTCAGAAACAAAGACGAGCAGGGCGATGCGGCTGCTGCCATTAAGTATGCTGCTGACAACGGGGCTGTCATTTGTCAGAACTCTTGGGGCTACTCGTCAACAGCAGGCGTCACCTCCATGCCTCAACTACTGAAGGAAGCCATCGACTACTTCATCAAGATGGCTGGTTGTGACGCTAACGGCAACCAGCGTCCAGACTCTCCAATGAAGGGTGGTGTGGTAATGTTCGCTGCTGGTAATGAGAATAAAGAGTTCTCTGCTTACCCAGCTTGCTATGCTCCGACGGTTTCTGTCGCTGCAATGGCATGGGACTTCAGCAAAGCAAGTTATAGTAATTATGCGAAATGGGTGACGATTACGGCGCCAGGTGGCGACCAAGACCGCTTCGGAACATCGGCAGGTGTGTTGAGCACCGTACCAAAAAAGAAGGTAGCATCGGGTTATGCTTACTTCCAAGGTACCTCTATGGCCTGCCCACACGTGTCAGGTATTGCTGCACTCATCGCCTCTTACTTCGGTCGTCAAGGCTTTACGAATGAAGAACTAAAGACACGACTGACCACTGCCTATCGTCCTTATAATATCGACGAACAAAATCCTACGTATAAGGGGAAATTAGGTAAGGGTTATATCGACGCTGAGGCGGCCTTCGAAACAGACACGAAGATTGCCCCAGAGAAGGTAGGAACACTGACGCTCAAACCTGATTTCGTAGACATCAATGCTGAGTGGAGTATCGCAAAGGACGAGGATAAGACTGCAGCCTTCTATCGACTCTACATTGCTCAGGGTGATCTGACAGCTGATAAGCTCAAGGATATGACTTACAGAGAAATCAATGGCATGGGACACAGCTTGGGTGAGACGCTTAAGTATGACTTCGATGACTTGAAAGATAACACTACCTATAGCGTTGCAGTAGTGGCAGTAGACCGTTGGGGCAACCTCTCTGAGCCAATGATTCAGAAATGTACGACCCGACTCAACCATGCTCCTGAGGCTACAGGATTCCCAACAGAGGCCATAGAGGTCATGGAGAACGATCGTAAGTCATTCTCTTTCAACGTTGCCGACCCTGATGGTCACAACTGGGACATCAAGGCTACGGGTGAGACAAAGGGCGTTTCTTACACTGTGAAGGGCAATACTGTGACCGTCAACCTCGTTCCTGTGCTCGAAGCTGGTAGTTATAACTGTACTTTCATACTCTCTGATGACTTAGGTGCAAAGGCCGAGAAGAGCTTTACATTTAAGATTGTGAAATATATCCCACCACAGCTAACAAAGCCTTTCGAGAACTATATCATCGGTATGGACGAAGGAGTCGTTACGATACCATTAGCTGGTCATTACACTCACAGCAGTAACACACAGCTTACCTATAAAGCGAATGTTGCCAATGGGGGTGTTGCTTCGACTACTATCAGCAATGACAATCTTCAGTTGAAACCAACGAGTAAGGGTGTCACACGCATCAACATCATTGCTTCTGACGGTCGCAAGACATCATCTGATGCCTCTTTCCAAGTTCGTGTGGTCGAAAAGAAGGCGGCTCCAGTCTATGCTGTCTACCCTATCCCAGTACAGAAGGATATTCATACCTTGCTCAATCCTGAGGTAAAACAGGCTGAACTCGTTATTAGTTCTACTGTGGGCGAGCGTCTGATGAAGGCTACCGTGACACCAGACAAGTACAACGTGGCTTCACTCGACCTTTCTAAACTGAACCCTGGGACGTATAAACTAACCGTCTATACCAACAAGGGAAATCATACCCAGCTATTCATTAAACGATAAACACAACAAGTATGAATACAAAACATATCATTCTCATGGCTTGCGCAGCATTTCTCGGTGCTGCGCAGGCTAATGCCCAGGGACAAGACCTCTCTATTCTGACGGTCAACACCGATGCTAAGACGGCCGCTATGGGTAATGCTTCGGTTGCAGCCGAGGGTATGTACCTATATAACAATCCTGCTGCTTTCTTCGCAACAGATAAGACGTTCACTGCTGATGTGGCCGCATCTGTTTTTGAAAAGGCTGAGGGTGCTGACGGTACCTTCGGACTTTACGCTGCTACTGCAGGTTATAAGTTTGCTAAACGTCATGCTGTTTTTGCTGGGTTCCGCTATGCTGGAGGCTTGAAGTTAAAAGGCTACGACGTATCGGGTAATCCTACCAAGGACTATCAGCCCTATAACTGGACAATCGACTTGGGTTACACCTATTTATTAGGTAAGGGTTTCGCTGCATACGCGACGGGAAGTCTTATCTATAGTCACCTATCAAAGAATGCTATGGGTGCTGCTTTCAATGTGGGTGGTTCGTATCAGAATAACGAGTTGACCCTTGCCAACAAACCTGCCAACCTCATGCTCGATGCGAAGGTGGGTGCAATTGGTCCACAACTCGATTATGGTAACAAGCATAAAACAACACTTCCTACCTATTTTACCGTAGGTGGTGCGCTGTCTGTAGATGTAGCAGAGAAACATCAAGTTGCTGCTGCCTTATCTTCTCGTTACTTCTTCCAACCATCTGAAGACAAACTCTTTATGCTTGGTGGTGGACTTGAATACACCTACGATAAGATGGTTTCTGTACGTGCTGGCTATGAGTATGGTGACCACGACCTTAGTCATGTCACTATGGGAGCAGGCTTCAAGTATCACGGACTGCGCTTGAACGGAGCTTATAATCTGAAGACTGCAAACGCAGGAAGCAGCTATTGCACCATAGGCATTGGTTATGACTTCTAAAAATGACAAACAATACAATTCAACTAACATAAAGTAATAAGATATGAAAAGAACTTTATTCTCAATTTGTGCATTAGTTCTGAGCCTTACGGCATCCGCTCAGATAATAAAGGACACGCCTAAAGGTAAGCTGATAGAAAATCTATACCGCTCAACTAAGTCTTGGGTTAAGGGTTGGACAAGTGTTAAGCAAGGCAGATATGAAGGCTTAGTATCTAAGATTGTTATCGGCGAGGATGGCTGTATTTACATTTATAATCCACTTTCAGGCCTCGACAGCAAGTCATGGTTGAAGCTTGAGAAGCAAGCTGATGGTAAATATAGAGCAAAGCTACCACAGGCGATACTTACAGACGACTATGGTGGGGACGATGATGAGGAGGAAAGTAGCGAGCGTACAATCACCCTCAATCGTATGGTTTCTACTGATGATGGAAAGAGTTACGAGCCTGTTGGCGCAACTATGAACTATGTTGATTTCACTTGGGAGAACAATAAACTTGTGATGAAAGGTATGGGTCAGAAAGCGCAAATATGGGGTGCTGCCTATAATAATAGCTGGGAAAGAAACTATGGTGGCGACTGGGCTCTTACGATTGAGCCACTTGGCGAACAGCTTATTACGCCTCCTTCTACAGCTGTGAAGGCTCAGTATATTGTTTCATCTAAGTCTGATTCTTCTCCACGAATTGTTGAAGCGATGACAGATAACAACGATATCTACATCAAGGGGTTGTTCAAGGCTGAGAAACTCGCAAACGTTTGGGTGAAACTTACCAAGCAGGGCGACAAAGCTGTCATGCCTACTAATCAGTATTTGGGTATTACCAAGAAGACAGACTTTAAGAAATACGATAGCGATAAGTCGGAGTATCACACCTTTGCAGCTGCTTTCGAGAATGAAGAAAAGACCGCTGAGAATCTTGAGTTCAGCATTGATGCAACTGGTAAACTGACTGCTTCTAAGACTCTAAGAACTTCTTTAGGTAGAGCAAGTAATGATAACATTACTGGTGAAGATTATGTAGAAAGCTACGAGGGCCTAACCTTGACTCCTTACATACAGAAAGCAGGTAAACCAGCGACACCTGTATATTTCTATTTCACATCTACTCCAGACTACAGCTACACTTCTAATGAGATTAAATTAGCGTTCTATGTTAAGAACGCAGATGTTGACGGCAACTATCTCGACCCAGAGAAGATGTACTACAATGTCTATGTAAATGATAGCAAAGAACCTTTCAAGTTCAAGAAGACTGAAAGTCAGTACAGAGACATGCATGAGGACGAAATGACTAATATTCCTTTCAACTATCAGGACAACAGAAACTATGACTTCAAGGTCATCGATAACCTTCGTATTCTTCACTTCTATGACAGTTCAATCACTACCGCCAAGGTCGTAATGGTTTATGAGGCTGACGGCAAGAAGTATTCAAGCGAACCAATGGTTGCCACACTTACTACCGATGGTATCGAGAGTGCAAACTTCAATAAGGCCACAACAGAAAAGTATTACACCATTGATGGTCGTCAAATTCAGAAGCTTCAGAAGGGTCTGAACATCGTTAAGTCTTCTGATGGAACAACACGCAAGGTGATTGTTAAGTAAGTTGACAAGATAACAAGTTAATTAGATAATAGCATTGTTGGCAAGTGAACGAGGGTTTGTTATAGCTGTTATAACTTATAACTCGCTTACTTGCCAACTCTGTTACTACATCTTATCATTACTATACTCGCATGCCATCCATCCTTGACATCCACATTCTTATATACTCTTTTCGTACACTTCAAATGAAGACAAAACAATAATATGAAGCTTAAGCACAATGATAAGATACAAGTAAGTACCTAACTACTTACCAACAAATATTTAGAAACGAAAGATAATACTAAGGTTACTGACTTAACAAAACTACATAAAGGACAAAAAACATTATAAAGTATGACAAGAGTATCTTGGAAAGAGAATCGAGTCTTGAATATCGAAACACGTAAAGGAGTATTTGTTGTCGGACAGATGCTTAAACATCCTTATATCAGGTTTTACAACATGTTCAGTACAGAAAGTACCCTTCACAATGTGAATACAATGGAGCTATCAGTCTTATTTACCGCAGCTGTCACCAGACAGTACCTCCGCTGTAGTCGGATCTCTGTATTAAAAGATGCAGTGCCTGATATTAGAAAGATAGATTCTGACACGTGGATAAACCAATATCCTGGCAGTAGAAAAGTAGTTGCATATCAAGGGGACGACCAAGAAATTAACTGTGTAATATTAGGTCATAAGCCTGGAGGTATGTTAGTAAAGAAAGATTTATGGTGGAGCCCAACACCCGAACAACCACTCCGCACACATATTAGTGGTGTCTTTGATGAGGTTATTTGTGCTGATATTCCATTAGAAGCTAATGACATCATAGACAGATATGAATTAACAGGCATGTGTGTTTTCCCATACACCAATGAACGGTTATATTTATGTTCCTTATATAATAAGAGCGTAGATCCCTATAAGGATTTAGTCTTTAATAGGAGTTTGCCTAAGGAATACAGCTTAGCTATTAAGATTATTTCCGGTGGTACTGATGCCAAACAGCGCAAAGAGATATTAAACACGTACTTTACAGATTCAACAGAACTAAATTTCAAATAGCGACAAGAGCCCCGCTTGGTTCGGTTGCACAGAGCAGCTTTGATAAAAGCAGATAGCTTTGTCATGTAACAGCACCCTGTGATAGCGTAATCGACTTGGCCGTGGTCCTCGTAATGTGACTCTGGAACAAAGTGTGATGTGTCTATCCAATGATGCAAAACCTACGCCCCTCTACCCTACTTTACGAGGTCTTTGGACTTACAACAGTATAAACAATAAAGGATAAAACTATGGTTTCATTTACAGATAGTAAGTTACTATATGAAGGTAGGACATCTCTACTTTCTGAAAAGGAGATAAAACGACAGTTAGGAATAGATTGTGATGAAATGAGAAGTTTTATTCAATTATATCTAACTTACGATGGTGTCTCATTTCCAATGCAAGCTATGATGTTCAGACACACCTTTTACCCTATTGCAAAAGGTGATTGGGATAAGATAGAAATAGGGTTCTTCTTAAAATTTGAAGATATCATTAAGTATCGGACCCCTCAATTACAAAATGATTCTGAAATGGATTCTTTAGTCAAGACTCACATCCCCTTTGCTGATGATGGGTGTGGTAATGATATTTGGATAGAAGTATCAACAGGAGTTATTAAAGTATTTTATCATGAGTATCCAATGGAAGGAAGGCTTGATAGAAATAGCTCCTAACTTTGAAGATTTCTGTTCATCATTGGAGAATTGGACACTTAGATAGTTCTTACTATTAATCGAATTATAACACTTCAACCAATATCAGATAGCACAATCGTGAACTACAAGAACAGTCAGTATATGCAACGAATAACATTACAAATAATAGTTTACTGATTTATGAATAATTATTATGATAACATCTTAATAAAGAGTGCAGAAGAGCAGAAGATAAATTACACTGTTATTCCCAACCTTTCTAATTACATAGGAAATCTAAAAAAACATATCCCCATCATCGGAGAGCGGCTTGAACTTAGTAAATTAAATAATTATAAGTATATAAAAGCCGAGCAAAGAGACGTCTCTTTTGAAGCCATTAATCTTATTAAAGGGTTAATAGAGGCGAGAGTATATCGTAAGGATGATACGATTATATATATTGGAGACAGTTTGACGGAGAATGGATATGAGTTCTACTTGAATGATTTATTAAAGATAATCCCCTTATTAATAGAAGACATACCTCAACATCACTATTTCCTATCTCAAGATTATACGAAGATCATTTATATATCATTTGAGAATGAAATTGAATTTGGTGAGATTTCCAGTAATATTCATGATTAGTAGACATAATAGTAGTCGTTAAGTTACTTTTCAGAAACTTGGTGTACGAGTATTAAAGTAGTGGGGTTACACAGCTACTTAATATTACTTTCGCGTACCAACAGTATGTCTTCGATGGATAGCCTACATCTCAAAATGTATTCTGTGACAATAAGACAGGTTCCTACAATAGCCCATTCTGGCATAATAAATCGATAACAGATAATTACATCACCAATACCCTATAAGCTTAACAGGAAATAATTCAACTCAAAATGGATATATAACAAAAGCTAATCTTCAATATAGTAGAGGTGGCGCAACGCAATACTTTAGAAGATTATAATGAAAAGCTAACACCTTATGAAACCCCAATAGAATTAGAATCAAGCAAATTTAATAGATGTATATGCAAATAGAAAACATCAAAGTCTGTAATCCTATAAAAACACTAATTCAATATTTAGAGAATAAAGGGTTCAGAATAGTCGAATTCAAGATTACTGATTATCATTTTCACGAAGTATATATAAAGATGTCAGGAGAACGAACTGATGATATAGAAACCATCAATATAAATAATATCCAACGATATTCTGAGCGCACCTATGTATGTTCTTGCCATTGGTCAACAATTGAACTTGTTTATGATAAAGATACATGTCAATCACCTTAAATCGAGAAGCTCGCTCCAACAGGTTGCTCATAACACTTTGAATTCCTCTTGTATCAAATTAGGTAAACCTGCTTTTTTCGCTTAGCTTGTTTATAAAACAGATTGACAAAAAGTCCCGCCGTATCAGGTCTCTAAGTAGACATAAGATGGAAAGAACACAAGATATAAGTTGAAAGATAAATCTTATATCAAATTATGTTTACTATATCCACATATCCAATCACAAAGTCGGATATAGGACTCTAAGAGCTTTCCACGAATGCTTAATACAATAAATGTCAGAAGTGTACGTTATGATTTATGACATCTTCGGTTCTCTATTTGTATGATATTCGATATAAAGGCGTAACGCTTTTAGAGGATTTACAGAAGCTAAAAAACGTTATACTATAAAACAATGATATATTTTTCAACAAATAAAGAATGGAAAAAAGAATACTATCAGTCGAAAGTTATGGCATCTATGTTGTTTGTATAGCTTCCTTAAAGAGGTTTCTTACAAGAAAACAAATAAAGAGTAAAAATCTCTTGAAGGTATTTCAAGACAATAATGACTTATATATTGATTCACTGAAGGAAGGAGTGTGGATTCCTATCTTACCCATTGATTCAATAGATTATGAGATTCTAATAGGTCACGATGACATTATAAAAGACCATTGGAATGAAGTTTTTACCTATGATGGATTTAATCTAAATGTAGAAGACAATAACGTTTGGATTGGCTCCTTGGGGAGTTTAGCTAATTTTAGAGTAAGTTTATTTAAGGATCCTGCACAGGACTGTTTATCCTATCAGACTTTAGATGGTCAAACACTATATAAAGGTTTCAGAGTAAGACTCGGCAAAGGCAAGTATCGTGTGGCTATATCTGGCTATAAAAAAAGAGTAATGTCCGAGAGTACTATTTATGGTTACGGATTTAACTTTGAACCTACTGATGAGTTTACGAGTTATGATGACCCACGTGATGATGCACAATACAACTTTAATATGACACCTTAAGACAATCCAAAATTGGTGTCATGCACAAAGTTATGGCATGTGTCTGAAGCAGATACTACGTTTCATCCATTGCAGTAAACTATTATCCGTTTACGGTAACATTAATGAAACAATAATTAGTTCCACGCTCATCTGCGGCTATATAAGTTATTCTGTGAAAGCATACCTCAGTTAAGCTATTGCTGTTTTGTATGCTGGCTATGATAGCTACAATAACTTGTGTAATCGCAAGACTATTCATAACTACATCCCCTCCCATCGACTAAGTCGATACATGGACAATGAGACGAGACCTCCTACAAACACTTCCGAGATGACAACGCAAGGATAGATTATTATAAAGCAAAACACTTGTGTAATCTCTAAAATAAGCTTACCTTTGCCTTATGGGTAAAGGGTTACCGCACTTCTCATACCTTTCAAGTAATCCTTAATGGTAATAAAAGAAACTCTAACAACTATCAACAGTAATAAAGATATCAAGTCAACTTTAAAAAGATGTGGCTAATAACGGGGTCAACCGTTCCTAAAGACAAGACATCAAAGTAGTCTACCAAAGTCAAAAACAACCAGAGGCATAGAAATAAACAAAAAGATTATGGAAATATCTAAACAAGAATTTGAGGCTATAATACAATTATCTCCTGAAGAACGTTATGCATATTTCATCAAACGAATATGTGATTGGGAGTGTATATGGACATTATTTGATGACGATTCTATCATTCTAAATGAAGGGAAAAACGGCGAATTATATGTGATTTTGTTCCCATTCAATGATTTTGCATCATATTATATAAACCAAACAAAAGCAATGTCTGGTTCTATATGTAAATGCTTTGAGTTAGCAGAGTTCCTTAATACTACTATCAGGAAACTACAAGTGCATAACATAAACAAGGCGTTAATATTCCCTGTCCCCGATGGATTTGGGCTGAATGTTTCTATAAGCACTCTCATTGATGACATAAATGAAGAATTAGAAAATTACAAGTAAAATGATAAGAACGCACACATATTCCACCTTACATAGTATCGAGTAGAACCCAATTCTGCCACTCTTCTAATTCGCTCATCACATGAATAATGTCATGGACGACACCTTGTCTTGCTTTGCAGTCTTTGTTATACGTCATAGAATCACATTATTATTATTTAGTACCATAAAATGTATGACGTTACTACAGATTAAAGAACTTTGAGGAAATCACCATTCATCAGGAACAAATAGAAACTACTATCAATAAATTACGTATTTCGTTGAATGACTAAAGAGAAGAAGAAGAGAAGAAGATGATTATCTTTTACTTTAATCTTAGCACAATTTTGTAAAGATTTATCGCCCACCTCATATCCTATACATGCCCATCATGGATTAAGAAGAGGCTCTTCTACATTCAAGAACACGCCCTTCTTGACGCTTGTTAACGCCCTTCTTGCACCTTATTAGGCATCTTCTCCACTACTACTCACAACATACTGATTTAATGCAGATTATAGACGTGGACCATGTATATAGCCTTCGTCATTAACTCCTACCTTTCACTACATTTTTGTTGAGACTTTTCATACTC
>ERZ772909.592-NODE-592-length-21909-cov-2.717809_pt1 | contig 21909 bp, 23 predicted proteins | sample MGYA00511137_ERZ772909 | MGnify/ENA primary metagenome ERZ772909 (study PRJEB29015, sample SAMEA2738095) | human oral metagenome | biome: human oral; feature: human-associated habitat; material: saliva | place: China | collected 2270 ... | reverse complement strand
AGCTCCATATTCAGCAATCACATCATCAGGATTCACGACATTTCATCGCCTTTTTGACATTTTACGACCATCTTCCGCCATAATGAGTCAGACTTTTTGATATTTTTGGAAAGGTTCATCTTTACTTACCAAACCGAGATCATAGAGGAATTTCTGCCAAAATCTCGCATAGATAATATGCCTCGTCACATGTTCAGCACCACCGACATAGACATCTACATTTTTCCAATACTGCTCCCTCTCTGCTCAAACCAACTCATTATCATTCTCTGGATCCATATATCTCAGCCAATATCGGCTTGATCCTGCCCAACCTGGCATCGTATTAGATTCCCTTTTCGCTGGTTTTCCACAGATCGGACAAGGGGTATTAATTCGCTCTTTCACCTCCGCAAGCGGTCCTTCCTCGGTTCCTGTTGGTTCGTAGTTTTCTACATCGGGAAGTAAAAGGGGTAAATCTGATTCCTTCATCGGAACGACTCCATGTTCCTCACAGAACACTACAGGAAACGCCTCTCCCCAATATCTCTGCCTAGAAAAAACCCAATCCTGAATTTTGAAGTTCGTTTTCTTTCCACCAAGTCCTCTTTCTGAAAGTCGTTTCTGCATTTTCGTAATCGCTTCATCAGATTTTAGACCTGAGAATTCTCAAGAATTAAGAAGTACTCCCTTCTCCGTATACGCTCCATTTCCAGCCAAATAAGCCTTCAATCTTTCCAAAGAATAAAGATATCCTTCTTTTTGTCCTTGAATTGTTTCATCAGCCCTCATTGATAACAAATCCCTTTCAAACTCTTCTAACGAAACCCAAATAAGTGGACAATCAGTTTCATATTCTGTTAATTGCTTTGGAACACGACGTTCTGAATTAAGTTTACAAAGGAAAGAATTTGCATTATTCTCTCTCCAAGTATTTTTTAGATCAGCATAGTAAAAGGACTGATTACAATCAAACTGTCCGATACAAGAAACATCATCATATCCTGTTTCTTCTTTTATTTCTCTAAGAGTTCACTCTAAAATAGTCTCTCCCTCTTCAATAGTCCCTCATGGCATCCAATACTTTTTATATTTTCCATTTTCTTCATATCCCACTAATAGTTTCTGCTCTTTTTCATCATAAATGAATGCATAACCTGAAAGTTTAGCTTGAGCATCTGGATTTCTCCTTCCAAAACTTCCTCCAATCACATAATCGATTGGCAATCCATACTTCTTTGCAAAGTCAAAATCTCTCTCATCATGAGCAGGCACCGCCATTACCACACCGGTTCCATAGTTGGCAAGCACATAATCTCCGATATAAATCGGCACTTCCTGATTATTGAAAGGATTGATAGCATAAGCTCCGGTGAAAACTCAGGTTTTTTCTTTTTGTAGTTCGGTTCTTTCAAGTTGGGTTTTGTGTTTTGCCTGTTCTTGATAGGATTTTACAGTCTCTAGCTGTTCTGGAGTCGTGATTCTTTCCACCAAAGGATGCTCTGGAGCCATCACGACAAAACTCATTCCAAAAACGGTATCAAGTCTCGTAGTATAGACTTCAAAAATAAGTTTTTCACTGGATTGCTTCGCTTCGTCCGCAACAACCTGCATTTTGAATTGTGAACCTTCGGATTTTCCGATCCAATTCCTCTCAAGCTCTTTCATGGATTCATCTCGCTCCAAGTTTTCAAGCCCATCAAGCAATCTCTGAGCATATTTCGTGATTCTCAAAACTCGCTGTCTCATTGGTTTTTGCTCTACTTCGCTTCCACATCTTTCACATTTACCATCATCCAGATCCTCGTTAGAAAGTCCTGTTTTACAGTGTGGGCATCGGTTGATTGGCTTAAAATCCAAGTAAGCAAGCCTTTCGTTATCCAAAATAAACCTGATTTCTGATTCAGATTTTCCTTCTTTTTTTAGTTTTTCTTCAAGTTCTGTGATTGGCTTCGCCTTTTTCTCTTTCTCATCATAGTAGTGATTGTAAAACTTGAGAAAAATCGCCTGCGTCCATTTGAAATACTTCGGATCAGCAGTACTAAAGCTCCTTTCTCGGTCATAAGAAAATCCAATATTTTCTAGCTGTTTGATATAGGTTTCTATGTTTTTCTGAGCTACGATCTGAGGTTTCATCTTGTGCTCAATCGCATATTGCTCTGTCCCCACTCCAAAAGTATCAAATCCCATCGGATGCAAGACATTGTAGCCTTCAAGCATCTTTTTCCTCGCAATCGTATCCGATGCAACATAACCTTTGGGATGACCGACATGAAGCCCAGCTCCACTTGGATAAGGAAACATATCAAGAATATAGAATTTTGGCTTATCTTTACTTTCTAGGGTTTGATAGATTTTGGCTTCAGTTCGCTTCTTTTGCCATTTTTCAGCAAGAGTGGTAATATCAATCAGCATAGTATTTCAAAAAAACTAAAACTAGCTTTAAATGTAGAGTTTAGAAGAAAAAATGCAAGTGTTTCTTGGTATTAATCGATAAACTACTCATCTTTTACATCACACAATAACGAATATTCTTGAAAACTTTTATCAATTAATTATCATCACTGAGATAAATAAACTGATTTTCATAGAGTTTATTCAAAGAATAATATAAAAAATTAGAGTTTATAACCATAATTTCCATCCTATGTTTTTTTGTAAAAAATATTTTCCACACTTTTTATTAGTCATCTACTGCTTACTATTCATAATATGTGCAATTCATCCTTATAATAGAGCCGTACGATTTACGGAAAATTTACCTGTCATGGTAGTGGTACTCTTTCTTGTTTACACCTTTAATAAACGAAAATTTTCGAATAGCTCCTATTTCTTGATGAGTTTTTGGATCATCTTGCATACTATAGGAGGACACTATACGTTCGAACTCGTTCCCTTTGAAAGCATAAATCAGCTTTTTGGTTGGGAAAGGAATATGTACGACAGGATAGCTCACTTCATGATTGGAGTTTATGCGTTCCCTATTATGGAATACCTCTGGAGGTCAAAAGCAATACAGCAAAAATGGCTTTTATATACTTTCGGTATCTGTAGTATTCTTACTATCGCTGGAGCTTATGAAATTTTTGAGTGGCGATTTGCAATTATTGCAGATCCAAAAGCTGGACTTGCTGTCCTTGGTTCTCAAGGAGATATCCGAGATGCTCAAAAAGATATGCTGATGGATACCTTGGGTGCACTATTAGCAGTTTTCCTTTTTATCATAAGGGAAAAATTTATCAATAAAAGAAATATTTGATCAAATTTTGGCAAAAACGAGATATATAGATAGTCTTGAAGATAACAAAGAAGATAGTACAAAATATTACGAACTTCCAGAATCACATATTGCTCAGGTTCCAAGTATGCCTGCTCACTCTGCAAAAATGATGATCTGCTCCATCGATCAAAAGGGGAATTGTAAAACTAAAGATCAGATTTTTTTTGATTTAACAGAAAGTTTAAATAGCAACTATCTTCTTTTTCTCAATAGAACGAAGGTCTTTAAAGCAAGAATCCCTCTACATAAGGTGAAAATCATCAGAAAAAGCGGAAAAGAAATTCAACTTTTGGAGGGAGAGATCTTCGTTTATTCCATCCAAAGTCAAACTGAATTTGAATGTTTAGTTTCTGATAGCAAAAATTTCAAACCAGGAACAAAAATTCTTTTTAATTCAACCACAACACTCCATTCTTTACATTTTACAGAAAATGGAATTCTCTTCAAGATAGAAGGAGATCAGATTTTTTCATTTCTAGAGAAGATCTGAGAGATGCCTCTCCCGCCCTATATTAGCTATGAAAAAGAAAAGGAACAACGATATCAAACCTTCTTTGCTGAGGAAATCGGTTCTGCCGCTGCTCCTACAGCCTCTCTTCACTTCACTCCAGAGCTCGTAAGAAAATTAGAAGAGAAAAAAGTCTGATTTCAATATCTTTGTTTACATGTAGGATTAGGAACATTTAAACCGATCTATGAAGAACACATTGCAGATCAAAAGTTACATTTTGAACCGATGCTCTTGGATATACAAATTTGGGAAACAATTGCTGAAGCAAAAAAAGCAGGGAAAATCTTTCTCCCCATAGGAACCACGATGATTAGATATCTAGAATCTTTACCCTATATTTGGAAATTCTTAAAAAAGAAAAATCTGACTCTCCCGATTGATCCTACAACAAAAGATCGGCGAGATCAGTTAACAGCTACAATTGATGAAACACTAGTAGATGAATTCATACCAGAACAAGAAATATCTGATCTCAAAAATATAATAGCAATCAAAACCAGACTTTTTATCAGACCATGAATTCCTTTCTATCTAACCGACGAGTTGATTACCAATTTTCATCTACCAAAGTCTTCATTAATGATGCTAATTTCTGCTTTTATAGGAAGAAAAAACCTCCTGAAATGCTATCAAGAGGCCATTGATAAAAATTACAAATTTTATAGTTTCTGAGATTGAATGTGGATAAAAAAAGAAGCTTAATTATCGTTTTCTAAATTTTTTAAGAGACTCTGATTTGTAGCTTTCGTAACATCTGATGAAAGGAAAGCTTGTTTTCCATCCTCCTTTTGAGCGTTTAGTTGTTTAAAGACTTGTCTATAGACATCTCCTCACTTTTGTTGAAAATCATAGTTCTCATACCAACAATAATTTGAACAATCAAAGGTAAACCTTCCTATAGTCCTCCTTGCTTCATCTGAAAACAAAAAGGTTTCAGAAAGTGAATGTCCTTCCCCATCTTTTTCATAAGCGGGAACTTTACAAAGTTCAAAGTCCTTCCCATTTACCTCAAATATCACACTTTTCCCCGCATGAAGATTTTTTAATTGTTCTGCAGAAAAAGATGGAACTTGAATATCTTTCTCCTTTCCCGTAAAAAGACGACCAAATGTTGCTTTTAAGTTCATGTATAATAATGATTATTTAATAAAACGCTTATATTCTACAAAGCTTCTCCTCTTCAGAGTTCAAGAAGTCGGAATATTCTGATTTTGTATTTGATCAGCAATAAACTCCTCTTTACCTTTATTGAATTCTTTTTGTAATTCTAAAAGTTCATCAGCCCTTTCATCAATTTTCTTTTCTACTTTTTCAATCGTTTCCTTGAGTTCTTCAGATTTATTGTAAATATTTTGATAACCTCAAATATCTCCTTTTGCCTGAAGAGCAACCATATCCTTTTTAAAGTTTTCGTAAATATCAAAATACTGATTATAGGCATCAATCTCCGACTCAAGTTTAGCTTTTTCTTGTTTAATTTCTAGTTGAATTTCTCAAGATTGATATTTGCCAGCAGATGAAGTACAACTCGTCATAGAATTAAGCAAAAAAGTAGAAGTAGTAGCAACAACAAACGTTCTCCCTCTCCTTTTCGCCACTTCTGCAAACTGCCTTCAGATTTCCTTAAGATTTTTCATTCTTATGATATAATCAATTAAAATTCTGATGAATTATTTCTGATGTTCATTTTTCCAAAGGGTATTAAGATAATGAATAAAGAATTTTCTATTATCTCCTGCCTCAATCGTTGGAAATTTTCGATCCATCGTACTTATAATAGGAAGTAAATTACTCATCACAACCTTTTGTCAATCATGTTTATTAAAGACTAAACTCTCTATTCATTTCCAAACCTGACTAACACCTTCTGCTAGAGCGAATGGTCGATTTTCCTGAGCCTTTTTGGTATAATCCGGAACCTCCGACCACAAATCAGCCTTAAGTTCATTGACAAAAAGAATAGTCTGCATTGCCTCTTTTAACGATTCAAAAGGAATATCTCTACCAGAGGCATCTTTTAATCAAGGAATCGTCTTCATTTTAGGATCAAAGAGCAGTTCTTTACCATGAGAACCAAGTCTGATTTTTCCATCTGATTGAGCCTCAAGTGTAAGTCCTGCATTTTCTGCGCTTCATCTAAACTCATCGTACGCATTCAAAATTTCTTGCTTTTCTACTAAACTAAGATTGAGAGCATCAAGTGCTTTTGACTCTTTGGTTTCTACGAGCAAAATTCCTTCGGTTTGCATAGCTCTAAAATCAGACTCAGAAAGCTCTTTTGCATTCATTCTTTTTTCAAATTCAACTTCCTTTCCAGAAGCTATTCTAAGCTTATTCTGTGCCTTAAATCTTTCCCATTCTTGTCTATTTTTAGCTGCCATCTCCAAACGAGCATCTAAAGTCAGATTTGCATTATTTGGATTATGAAGATCTGCAGCATTCAAATTGAGATTAAGGAGTCCGGTATTAATCATATCTCTTCCTGTCTGAGATCTAAGAAGTTCATCAATCGTAGAAATTTGACCGTTAATCGTAGTAACCTGCTGAGTATCATTTGCCTGTTGAGCAAGAAGAAGTCTATTCTGATGAAAACTCCTTAAAGCCTGAAGATCTATCGTTTCTACAGTTCAGGTTTTTGGAGAGCTATACTGCGCAAGTTCAGAATAAGGAACTCAAAGAAGTGCAAACTGCAAACCTGATTGCTTTACTCAAAGTTGTTCTTCTGGATCAAGACTCTTATACGTTTCCTCATTTCGTGGTGTTTTTCCAGTAGTAAGTAAAGTATTAAGCAGATCCATCGGTCACTTTCCAGTCAGAGCCTGAGAACCAACAGTAATTCAAAAAAGTCCCGCTGCTAAAGTTCAAATTCTTCCAAGAGAAAAATCAAAACTCCTATTTCCTTCCTTATCTTTCTTGGTAAAAAGCCATCTTCCGATCCCAACAATCGCAGCAACACTTGCTGCAACTCAAAGAATTCCTACAGCAGAACTAGCCTGATTTTTATTCATCTTAGTATTGTTAGTAATCCAGTCTACAATCCATGGAGTTTTTTTATTAGAACAAGTAGCAAGACGCTCTACTCAACCTTGAAATCAAGAAGAAAATTGCTCTGTCTGTACAAGAATCTCTTGATGATTAGGAGTAATAATATTAAATACTCAAGGATTTCTTAACTTATCAGCATTTTTACAAAGCTCTATGATTAAATTCGTATTTTTTGGAGCAAAAGCCAGATGTTCATCCGTATATCCTCCTCTTTCAAAAAAAGAAGAATTCAACATTTCCATAAAAGCAACCCTACCTGCTTCATAATTAACTTGATTTTTCTCATTAAGATTTCTTGCCCGAGCTTCAGCGAGCTTTTTAAGCTGCTTTTTATCCTTTTTAGCTTCTTTAGTATCTTTATTGAGAGCTTTTCTCTGCTGCTTCCACAAATATCTCTTATCTGATCTAGAAAGATCACCTTCTACAAGAGAAAAATCTGAGATCTCTTCCTGACGTAATGAAGATAAACGGAGTTGATTAATTTTCTCTATTGCTTGAAGTTGAGACAAAGAAAGAAGAACTCTTCCATTCTGTGGATTCTGAGTTTCCAAATCAGCTGAAAGAGAATTAAGTAAATCTCGGAGTTGCCTTGCCTTCTGATCCTCAGAAAGATTCTCAGTTTGAGCTGATGTTGTTTCTGGCTGAGTTGAAGTTACTTCCGGCTGAGTTGAAGTTACTTCTGGCTGAGTTGAAGTTACTTCTGGCTGAGTTGAAGTTACTTCTGGTTGAGTTGAAGCTACTTCTTGTTGAGTTGAAGCTATTTCTGATTGAGGTGAAGTTGGAGTCGTTTTTACTTCTTGAGTTACTTCTTGCTTTGGTTCAGGCTGTTTTTTTGATTCAACTTGAATTTGATCTGAACTTCTTTCATCAATAGCTGAAGAAATCCTAGTTGAGGGAATACTTACTCCTTCCACAGATTGTGCTTGTTCATTAAGTTTTTTTATTGAGTCTTTTAGGTCATCAATCTCTTGATTTGTTTTTGCTATTTGAGCTTCATAATCCGCAATTGTAGATTTTAAATTCTCCATTTCTCCAAGCAAGCTATCAACAAGTTCCTTTATTTTCTCTTGATTCTCTTTCTTATCAGAATCTAGCTTACTTTGCGCAGCATTTAATGTATCCTGTGTAGAAAATAATTTATCCCTAGTATCTTTTAAATTTTTTTCTAAATTGACCTTTTGAGCCTTTAAAAAATCAATTTTTTGAGTATCAACTCCTGCCATGATAATAGCACAAAATATAAAATTCTCTATCCCAATTATAGCCATAAAAATAAAAAAAGTCAAAAAAACTCTGACTTTTTTCTTTTTTTAAAGAATACATTATTTTAGTACTTTTACCATATAGGTCCCTTCTAGTTCATAACCCTGCTTGCGATAATACTCCCTCACTCCAACTCCAGAAATCACAGATAGCTTTGAAAAGTCTGATTTTTGAGCGATTTTTTCTGCAGTTTCAAGGAGCTGCTTTCCAAGTCCGCTATGTTGGACTTTCTGCCCGCTTTCCTCTTGAACATTCAAACTCTGCAAAGAACCATAGACATGAAGCTCTCTAATCAAAGCCGTTTCCAAGCCTAGTCCTGCGACATCTAGCCTTTCCTCAAGTTTGGTAAAAGAAGTCTCGTAAATCCATAAAGATAGCCAAGTTCATCTTCATAACTGATGAAATATTCTTGTCCAACCGAACTTTCATAAGCTCTCACAACCAAATTCAGAACTTCAGTTTTTTCTTTTTTATTCCTTACCTCTCTACTTCTGGTATCAAGGCTCACGAAATGACGAAACCTTGAAAGCTCAGGTATTTTACCAAGGAGATAGGTTTGAAAAGAAAGAGTCTGACCGTCTTTACTATCACAGTGAAGCAATTTAGTTGGATCATTTTTTTGGATTACCACACTTCACTTCGTTCCGTTCGCAATGACTGAAAAAAACTCCTCTTCATCACTAAAAACCTGAAAATCCTCATAGAGTCTATGGTAAAAAACAGAACGAAAATCTGCATCAGCTTTTTGATACTTTTTCAGAAGTTTCTCGTGCATCAGCTGGGAAAGATTCGTAACATTAGAACCTGCACTAATTTCCGTAGCAGGAATATCACGAATCAGCCTCTTAATCCTCGTATAGGGCGGAATAATCTCACGAAAAGTCGTCTCAATAACCTCACTAATCTCCTCTGTCGTGATCGGCTGATACTTCCCTTGCTGATACAGCTCATACAGTTCCGTTTGCGGGATCACCGAGGTCGGATAAAACTTAATTTCATCAGGCTTGAGGTAGGGATTGCCATACACATCACGAAAAGTCTGAATATCCTTTTCCATCGTAGAACCATAAAGCCCCGGCATAATATGAATAGAAAACTTGAACGCATATTGCCTGAGCTTGTGAAGTGCCTTTTCTACCTCTGCGAGATGATGCCCCCTTTTATTCAAGTCCAAAACCGTATCATCAGTGGACTGCACGCCCATTTCAATCCTCGTCACCCCCATCGCCCTCCGATCCCTACAGTTCTGATCGGTCATAAATTCTGGTCTGGTTTCTATGGTCAGTCCAATAATTCTGTGCTGTGCGGTTTCGTTGATCTGTATTGCCTCTTCCAAAGAGGAAGAAAGCTGAATCTGATCTTGGTTTGTAATCTCAAAAGCATATTTCCAATCCGCAGTTCCTGTCAGATTTTTGATTTCTAAAGCTCAAAAAGTATTGCAAGCGTCATACAGCTGCTTGATAAAATCAATCTTGTAGTCCCTCGGATAGAAATCCCAAGTCCCACCAAGCACAATCATTTCAATCTTATCGGTCTTATGCCCCGTCTGCTGCAGAGAGTAGAGCCTATTATACACCTGCTTGAGCGGATCAAATTGATTGAGAAAAGCCCTCATCGCCCCCGGTTCAGACTTGATATAACTCTTTGGCATCTCAGGATCATTCGGACAGAAAATACACCTTGAAGGACAAGGGAAAGGCTTGGTCAAAACTTGAATCGGAACGATCCCTGAAAGCGAACGAATTGCCCTTTTACGCAGCAAAAGCTCAAAATCAGCATTCTTTTCTATTTTCCCTTGCTCCAAAAGCAGGAAATATGCTTGAAGAATCTGTGATTTGCTAGGGAGAGTGCTTAAATTATGAGATTTAGCAAAAGCTCTCTGAGTATCTTTCAAGGATTCAGAAGTCAGATTTTTTTCTTGTAAAAGAGTGAGAACGAGAGCATCATACTGCATAATTACGAGGGCATTACAAACGAATTAAACAGCTCATAGTATACAAAAGAACACACGAAAAACAAGAATAAAGTTTTCCTTACTTATTTATCATTATAATAAAAAAACACAGCCTTATAGCCGTGTTCTTATAATTATTCACCTCTCTACTTCACAAGCAAATACCCCTGAAGATACTCCTCAAGCACAATCTTCCCATCTTCTCATTTCTCTCCTTCAAGATGAGAAATAATCAAACGATAATCTCCTTGATCAATAATAAAAGGCTTTCAATCCTTACTAAATCACTCTTTTCCCTTTGTAGACTGAAGATAGATATCTTCAAGATAAGGCGTAAGATCCAAGGTTTTTCTTTCTCCTGAAATGGTATAGCTCAACTTATTATTTGTTATACGAGGATCAAGCCGATTCATTTCATAGATTTTAGCATAGACGTCTGTGACGATTCCTTCTTTTTCAAAGAAATCATAAGGGACTGAAAGACTAAATGAGATTTTTTTAGATTCCTCTTCATCCTCCCAAGTTCCATAATAGTCCTGTGCTCCGAGATAACTACGAACTTCATAACCATAGGACCAAGCACTCGCCCCCCCTGAGTACTGGTTATTGAAAAGCACTTGATTCCACTGCTGATAAGGAAAAGTTCTTACGAAATCTGAAATCGTTTCTGCAAGCTGATCTGCCATCGCACCTGTAAGATCTTTCAACGCATTTTTTTGAAGCGGAAGAGCAAGCTGTTCTCTAGCGAGCATCGTTTCAATACGACTTTTCTGAGCAAAGAAAGCTACATTTCTTGCACTGAGAGGACTATAAAGTGAAAGCAAAGTCAGCCCAAAGAGTAAAGAAATAAAAAGTCTGATCCTACACTTGGAAAAGAACAGCGCCAAAGCAGAAAATCCAACCACAAAGAGAATAAATAAGGCTACAAAATATCTATTGATGGTGATTCCATATTGGTTGATCCTGATTCCTAAAGCCCCAATCATCATCAGCGCCACCAAGATAAAACTCATGAAAAGCACCCTTCGAATCCAGTGAAAAAATTTCGTCTGCTCCGGAAAAGTAAAGTAATAAGTCAGCATTCCCCAAGCAAAATAGCCCGTTCATAGCCAAACGATGATTCCCTTTGGTCGCATGCCAATAATCAGAATTTTGAGTCCATAAGCGACAAAAATCAGAAGATACACCAAAGCAAGCGGAAGAAAAATATAGCTTCCAAAAATCCTCATCAGACGCGTAGAAAGAAGTTCAAAATCTGTTTTACTTCCCTTTGGAAGCTCCGCCACCACGAAAGTATAGTGATTAAGCATAAAGCTTCCTGCAAGAAAGATTAAACTAAAAACTCCAAAATACTGATACCACTCTCGTCTAAAATGCACATCAAATAATGCATTGATAGAGCCAATCGCAGCAGATAATCCTCCCCACACAATTAAGCCTGCCAAAAGACCAAATCCGATCGCATGAAGGCAACTCGTCCATGAAAACCAGATTTTATTTTCTTTACTCTTGAAAATCCAAGCGATAAGCGTTAAAATCCCCAGCACAAAAAGAGGGAATATTCCGAGATAGAGCAAATTTTCAGCATAACCTGGAGTAGTACTCATCCTACTAAGCATCCAGTCATAGCCTCCAATAAACAGCAGTGAAAAAATCTGAATTCCTCGGCTGAAAAAGTTGATTTTCTTTTCATTTCCGTCTGCATGGAGCGTAAGCAAAGGTCATACCAAACTCAGCAAAATCCCTAGAAATCCAGCAAAAAAGAGTTTCCAGGTATCATCCCCTGTCCAAGAGGTATTTACGAGATAGAATCCATATCCTGTCAAAAAAACAAGGATCAAATGAGAAATCGGAAAAGTTTTGAGTGCAACAATCCAATTTCCAAAGAAACGAGTAAGTTTTCCCATGAAAAGATAATAAAAAATAAAATCACTCATAATGATGAAGATTCTCGGAGAAAAATCAAGAAGAAAAAACTGACCTTATAATAAAGATCAGCTTTCTATATCTTTTAGGCTCTTAAACTTGCTCCTGTTGCTTCTACTTTCTTAATTGCTGATTGCATTACAGTATTGATCGCATCAGTTGTCATCGTCCCATCTCCCTTAATTTTAATCTGAACAGAAACGGATTTTTTCCCTTCTCCAAGATTTTCCCCTTGATAAAGATCAAAAACCCTGATCTCATCGATTTCTTTCATCTTCTGAAGTGTAGTAATAACCTGTTCAAAAGTTTCCTTAGCAGAAACAACGAATGAAAGATCTCTCCAAACAATCTGATCTTGCAAAGTTTCATAATTTTTTTCATTAGAGGTCTGATGAACAAAGGTTTTGAGAAGCTCAAGATTAAGTTCCAAGACACAAAGCTGAGCCGTCTCAGGAAACTTCATCGTCTTCATCACAAGCGGGTGAAGTGTTGCAATCATTCCAATTTCAAGAGGAGTTGCCCCATTTCTAAGAATCAATTTTGCCTGCTTTTTAGGATGAAAAGGAGATAAATCTGATTTCTCCAAACTTAATTTTCCCTTAATTCACAGTTTAGCGATAAGCTTCTGAATAACTGTTTTTACTTTTAAAACCGGATCGTCTGACCAGGAATTCAAAGCCTTTTCATATCGACAAGCTCCGAGATGAAGTTCCTCACAGAAATGTTCTTGTGCATATCTCGGATCCAAATGATGAGCATAAAGCGCATCACCTCTTTTCCGAACTTTCCCAAGATCAAAAAGCTTAAAGTCATCAAAGAATTTACTATTTTTTGCACAAATGCTAAGCAAATTATAACTCATCTCATCTCTCAAATAAGGGAACTCTGGATTAAGAGGATTTGCTAATGTATAAAGGGAAGAAGTATCCTTTCCAAAAGTTTTAATTTGCTGTTCACTAACTCGAGGATAAGTTTCTACCTGATCAAAATGAAATTCTTTAACCATCATTTCTTCGATCTCTCTCAAAATACCAACCCCTTCACTAAAAGGTTGTACTTTCGTTTCTGCAAGTAAAGGTTGAGCATTGATCTTTTCGTATCCCCAAATTCTTGCAATTTCCTCGGCAATATCTTCCTGAATAAGAATGTCTTCAGGTCCTCTCCAAAGAGGAACAATAACCTGATTGGAAAAAAGATCAAATCCAAGATTTTTCAAGATCATTTGAGCTTTTTCTTCAAAATCTTCTTGTTCTTCACCAAAAATAAGAGATTCCATCTGCTTCCATGAAACTTCAATCTGTTTTTTAGCTAAGGGATTAAGTTCTGGTTTAATATAAGAAGCAATCCCAGCGATTTCATAATGTCCGAGATCTTTGGCATAAAATTTCAACTCCTCCAAAAACAAGAGCAAAGCATACAAACTAAAAGCAGGAGAAATATTTTTCTCAAATCTAAGCTCTGCATCAGTTCTCAGTCCAAGTCTAGTTCCTGTCTTTCTCACTACTACTGGATCAAAGTTTGCAAGCTCTACAATAATATTCTTCGTTGTATCAGAAATTCAACTTTCTAGACCTCAAATAACTCCAGCCAAAGCAAGCACTTTCTCATCATCAGCGATCACAAGATCTGTAGCTTTTAAGCTATGAACCGTTCCAAAAAGATCCGTAAAGACCTCTCCCTCCTGAGCATCTCTCACACTAATAGCTCCTTTGATTTTATCCGCATCAAAACAATGGATAGGCAATCCAGAAATATTCATAAAGAGATTCGAAAAATCTACCCAGTTATTAATGGAATTGCCTCCAAGATCAAGAAGCTGTAAACGAGAAAAAAAATCTGATTTTTTAATCTCAATATTATTAATTCCAAGAGCAATATAAGTATTAACTGCATTAGAAAGCCCCTTTACTTCACGATTAAGAGGCTTCTCGGTATGTTGAAGTACATCCAAAATATTAGTATCACGGAAAGTCTCCATCCGAGTCTTGATCCCATTAAATCTTTTTTGACTCTCAGGATAGATCGCATTAAGCTCTACCGCAAGCCCAAAATGCCCAGTCAAATCCGGCCTATTCGTCAAACTTTTACTATCTACTTCAAGAACCGTTGCTTCTAACCATGGAAATTTATCACTCAATGACATTCCAAGATCATCATCAGAAACCTCCACATCCTGAGCCAAATCCCAGATCCAATGCGTTTCTTTATCTTCATCAATTCCAAGTTCTCCTTTAGAACAAATCATTCCTTCCGAATCAACACCTCTCATAGGCCTTTTTGCAATCGTCATTCCTGCTTCAGGAAAAGGTGTCCCAACCAAAGCTGCTGCTACGAAAATTCCTTCTGCAACATTCGTCCCTCAACAAATAATTTGAAAATTTCCTTTATCTCCACAGTTAACCTGACAAACGTTGAGCTTATCAGCATCAGGATGCTTAGCAAGAGATTCAATTTTCCCGATAACAATCGTTTTAGGAATAAGCCTGGTCTTAACCTCCTCAATTTCACAAGTTTTGAGGATCAGGTTTTGAGCAAGTTCTTCAGGAGTAGTATCTACTGAAAGATATTTTTTGAGCATCGACAAATGATATTTCATAATAAGTTTTTAGAGAAGAATAAAAAACACGGGTAAAGTGTACTAATTTTATATTTCACTACAAGAGAAAATCTGATTTTATTTTTTTGCAGGAGCTAATCCAACTACAAATTCTCCTTTAACTTGTAATTCTTTTGCTTGATACTTTTGTTTTAATTCAGAGAAATCATAAGTTTTATGCTCTTCAAAAAGCTTACTAATCTCCCTTGCAATGCTAACTTTTCCAACAAATCAAAGCTGATCCAACTCAGAAATCAGTTTTTCCATCCTATGAACCGACTCATAAAAAAAAGTTGGGATTTTACTTAGCATTGCATCTTTCAAAGCTGTTTGTCTCCCTTTTTTCTGTGGAAGGAAGCCAAGATAACGAAAAGATGAGGTATCAAATCCCGCTCAAACTACCGCAGGGATGAGTGCATTTGCACCAGGAAGAATGGTATAAGGAAGATTTTCTTCATTACATAACTGAATCAGTAACTTTCAAGGGTCAGAAAGTCCAGGAGTCCCTGCATCAGAGAGCATTCAGACTTCATGTTCTTTCATAAGTTTCAGATAATACGTAACTTTTCCTTTATCCGTAAAACTCGTAAGCGAATGAAACTGCTTTTCTTGATAAGGAATATCATACATAGCAAGAAGCTTTTTCGTTGTCCTCGTATCTTCACAGATAAGAATCGGTAGCTCCTTCATTAGCCTCAAAGCTCTAAGGCTAACATCTTCCTTATTTCAGATCGGAGTAGGAATAAAATAAAGCATTGATTTAATAGGAATAAGAAAACAAAAAATCTGATTTCAGTGTAGAGATTTCCTTTGGGTTTACAAAGTAAAATGTTCTTAATCAAAAAAGTTTATATTTCACTTGATTTTATTTTTAAAAAAAATACAACACAAGTAAAATAATTTTTTATTTATTTTTAAAATGAAAAATATGGAAACTTGGATTTATGCTATTACGAGTGCTGTCATCATCTCAATTGCCTCACTTGTAGGAATTCTTTTCTTAGGTTTTCAAAAAACACTTAATCAAAAACTTATGGTTAGTTTTGTTTCTTTTGCTGCTGCCAGCATGCTGGGAAATGCCTTTTTACATTTTTTGCCTGAACTAATAGAACATCAAGAACTTTCAGCCGAGGCAATAGGATTATGGATTATCGGAGGTGTCTTAATAGGACTTATCACTGAAAAACTTCTCCACTGGAATCACTGTCATCATGGGAACGACAAGACTCACCATCACGCTTTTGCACAAATGAGTTTGGTAGGGGATTTTGTCCATAATCTCATTGATGGAATGGTGATTGGAGCCAGCTTTTTAATTTCAGTTCCTGCGGGAATTGGAACTTCATTAGCAATTCTCCTCCACGAAATCCCTCAAGAAATCGGAGATTTTGCAGTACTTCTTCATGGTGGATATAGCAAGAAAAGAGCGTTGTTGTTGAACTTCTTGACTGCTCTTAGTGCTGTCATTGGAGTAATAATCACATTAAGTATCGGACATTTTGCTCACGAATTTCAGCATGTTCTTGTTCCAATAGCTCTCGGAATGTTTGTATATATCGCAGGAACAGACCTAATTCCAGAAATCAACAAACACAATGAAGACAGAAAATTCTCAGCGATTCAAGTCCTCATCTTCATTGCTGGAGTTGCATTAATGTTCTTCCTCTCAGGAATTGCAGAACATAGTCACTAAAAAAAAGAGCTTCTTATCTTTCAAGAAGCTTTTTTAATACTTACATTTTTGATATCACCCATTTAATCACTTCTGCTAAATCTGAGTTTTCAAGATTTTCAGGATAAGTTGAAAGTACTGACTTGACTTGCTGACCATCATAACCAAGGTTCTGAAGAGACTTCACTACCGACTTAAACAGTTTCTGATTCTGATCTACTCCAAAAGCTTCGGAAAGCTTAAAACTTCACTTAAGTTCCAAAATGATTTTCTTCGCAAGTTTCGGTCCAATACCAGGAATACTCTGAAAAAGTTTGGTATCAAGCTGTTCAATCGCTCTTGCAAGCTCCTCAACTGGAATCTGAACGATCTGAAAAGCCGTTTTTGGACCGACTCCAGAAATTTTCAGCATCTGTTCAAAGGCCTCCTTTTGCTCAAAAATATCAAAAGCAAAATAAAAAACTGACTTCTTTTGTTCATCCAAATAGGGATAGAGAAAAAAATCCCCCTCTTTTTTGCTCCCTGCATAATTCACCTGGATTCAGAAACTTGAATTAACAAGAAAGGATTCAGATTTTATTTTTTTAAGTACTCCTGTAAAATAATGAAACATAAGCTAAGAAAGAGGAAATAAAAAATAATAAGTATTCCGTTATATTAAAAGTAATGTTTCTGATATCAACTATCTCTATAAAGAAAAAGAATAGATAAGCTAATGCAGTATAGGAATCTTTTGTTTGAAATCAAATCCAAAAAAACTATACTTCTTGACTCATTTATCTTATTTTTTATCAAAAAATGCATCTTGTAAACGACATTCCGACTTTTGTAGACGAAAAAAAAGGTTATTTCAATGTGGTCATTGATGTTCCTAGAGGTTCTAATAACAAATATGAATACGACCATCATCTTGGTTGTTTTAGACTTGATCGCGTGATTCATAGTAGTATGTATTATCCAGTAGATTATGGTTTTATTCCTCAAACGCTTTCTGAAGATGGCGATCCTTGTGATGTCTGCCTTTTAACGACCAATCCGACCTTTACCGGATGCTTGATCAAAGCAAGACCAATTGGAATTCTCTATACTTCTGATAATGCCGGAGATGATCCAAAGATTATTGCAGTTCCTACCTGAGATGTAGATCCAAGATGGGATGAAATTCATCATATTGATGATCTAGGACATCACATGAAAGAAGAGCTCTTTACTATTTTCAAGCAGATTAAATTCCTTGAGCATGAGAAGTATGACAAAGTAGAGGTAAGGGGATTTGGAAGTATCTTAGAAGCACAACAAGAGATCATTACTTCTATGAACAGATTTTTTGAAACTCAGCATCAAAACTAATCTTTAATTCTTTCTTATAGCTATGACGCTAAAAAAAGAGAAGAAAACCGATTACAAAAAAGTCTTTCAGTTCGCTCTCACTACCTATTATCAATTTCCTTGGCTTGCGATTGGAAGTCTTTTAACTAGGATCTGTGCCACAATTAGTGTTCTCATTCCTCCTATATTTTACAAAGAGATTATTGATATCCTATCCTCATCAACAGGGATCACCAATGAACTAAGTCTGAATGCTATTGGAGTGCTGATGATTATTTTATGGATCAAAATAGCTAGTTTTATTGTTTATAGACTGTACGATTTTTGGGCAATAGCACTTGAAATGAATATTCAAGAGTGGATCAATAATTTTTTTCTGCAAAAGTTACAATACCACTCCTACAAATTCTTTTCTGAAAACATGAGCTGATCTCTAATTAGTAAGTTTAGAAAAGGAGTTTCTGCATTTGAAAAATTGAGCGATATTTTTTCATGGCAAATTCTTCCTTTCATCACTAATGTAACCATCATTTTAATCATTATAGGAATGCAAAATATCTGAATCAGTGTTTGAATTTTTGTAGTCATTTTGATTTTTACATGATTACAATATGTGCTCTATAAGTATATCCATCCTTATCAAGAAAAAGCAAATGCCCTAGACAGTGAACAAGGAGGGTTGCTTTCTGACTTGATTATCAATAACTATACTATCAAACTTTTTGCTTCAGAGAAAAAAGAAGAAAGAAAATATGCAAAGCTAAATTATGATACTGCTCATGCTAGGAAGATTCAATATCATAAATCCATTTGGATTTGGGGAAGTTCTGCTGCTATTTGAATTATTCTAGAGGTAGGAATCATGTATCTTGCCATTCGTATGTGGGGGAATGGAACAATCTCTCTTGGGATGATAGTACTTCTCCAAACCTATATTTTGAGATTAATTGACTTCCTCTGGGGAATTGGACAAACACTTCGTCATACTTTCATTGCCATAAGCGAAGCTTCTGAAATCCTAAAAATCATTGACACTCCTCATGAAATCCAAGATAAAAGTGATAAAAAGCTGAAAGTAAAGCAGGGAGAAATCCGCTTTGAAGGAGTAGATTTCAGCTACGGAGAAAACCAAATTTTCCACAATTTGAAACTCCATATCAAACCTAGTCAAAGAGTAGCCCTCGTCGGAGAATCTGGAAGCGGGAAAACTACAATCACCAAGCTCTTATTCAGACTTTATGATATTCCGAGTTGAGAAATTCTCATTGATGATCAAAATATCGCTGAAGTTACACAAGAATCTTTAAGATCCTCAATGTCTATGATTCCTCAGGATCCGATTCTTTTCCACCGTTCTATCAGAGAAAATATCGCTTATGGAAAGCCAAATGCGAGTAATGAGGAAATTATCGCCGCTGCGAAAATGGCAAGGTGTCACGAATTTATTTCTCATCTCAAAGAGGGTTATGAAACTTTAGTTGGAGAGAGGGGAATCAAACTCTCATGAGGAGAAAGGCAGAGAGTTGCGATTGCAAGAGCGATTTTGGAAAACAAACAGATCATCGTAATGGATGAGGCGACTTCGGCACTTGATAGTGAGTCAGATTTTTTGATTCAAGAAGCGATGGAAGAGCTGATGAAGCATAAAACGGTATTGATTATCGCCCATAGACTCTCTACGATTATGAAAATGGATGAAATCATCGTGATGGATCAGGGAAAGGTCGTTGAAAAAGGAAGCCACAAAGAGCTCCTTGCAAAACCGGAAGGAATCTATAAAAAACTACGAGACATTCAGTCTGGAGGATTTATTGCTTAGAACATTAGAAATGCGAACATTAGGGGTTTGATGTGGATTTTTGATTCTCATTGCAGGATTACTTTTGAAAGATTATTTGAAAAAGAGAAAAAAACCTGAACTCATTCCGCTTTCAGTCTTCATTCCTTGTTATAATGATGCAGAAAGCATTGAAACAACGATCAAAAGCCTTTATGCGAGCTATCCTAAAGAACTTCTTGAAGTTTTTATTATCAATGATAAAAGTACAGATTCTTCTCTTGAAATCCTTCAAAAGCTTAATAAAACTTACCCTTTCCATTTCCTCAATAACGAAAAGAACCTTGGGAAATCTGCAACCCTGAATCAAGCTAGCTTAAAAGCAAGTCACGAAACATTCCTTATTCTTGATGCAGATATGGAAATCAATAAAAAAAATCTCGTAGAAATGCTTAGAAGAAAAACAGGTAAGGTTGTTGCAGTGTCTTGCCCTTATCTTCCTCTAAATAAAGGATTTCGAGCAACCATGCAAGCTATAGAATATGTAATGATGAGTTTCCTCCAAGCATCTTACAATATTCAAGGAGCAATCGGAATTTGGGGTGGTTGCATTTTAGTAGACAAAAAGCCATTCCTAGAGGTGGGACAGTTTTCTCATCAGGCAATCATTGAAGATATGGACCTCGCTTTCAAACTTACCAAATCTGGTTACAAAGTAGAACAAGCATTAATTCCTGTAAAAACCTATGTTCCAGACACCTTTAAATCTCGACGAAGCCAAAAAATCAGACGAGGATCTGGAGGAACACAATGCTTCATAAAATATTGGAACGTTTGGATAAAAAATCCACTTCATATCCTATTTCTCTCATTTTTTTGTCTGAGCATTGGGGCTTCTGCATGGAGCTTTGTAAAAGATTGGCTAATCATTGAGCCGATACTGGAAATTTCTCATTCTTGGACAAATATTTTCTTTGTATTAAGTCCTAAATGGCGAGCAATTACCCTCTTTACCAAACTCTGATTTACATTTTTTTCTCTTCCTTACATCATTCCCATGATAAAAAACCGGAAAGAAAGCTGGAAAATCCTTTTGGTCATTCCATTTTCATTGATCTATATTCCTCTTTTTTCTTTTGTAAATGTGATAGCAGCGATCAAAATGCTCTTTATTTACAAAAAGCTTGAACACTGAAAAACAAGAGGACGATAATGTAGATTTTTAATTTTTTTTCATTACTATGATGAAACCTGGGGCACTGCCTATTTTAATGCTTGTGATCTCCATTATAATATTGTGGGTGCTTTTTCTGACAAGAGGAAACAATTTTACTCTAAAAAAATATCTAAAAATTTTTGCAGGCGTATTTTTGATGCTTGCGCGACCATTTGTCGTCATGTTTATCAACGATTTGTTAAAAAGGAGGTATAGCATTGATCTTCTTTGAGAAGGAGAGGAAGGAGGAGAACTTGATGAACTATCACAACAAACACTCTTTTTTCTCCCTATTTTTCTTTATCTTGTATGGTATTTTCTCATAAAAAGAAGGCGAGATGGCATTCCTATAGAAGCTCAAGAGAAAATAAGATGGCGGGTATCAAAATTTAAAAATTGGATTATTGGGCTATTTATTTCATTATTGATCTTAATTTGGTTTCTTATAAAAAAATAATAAATCCTCAAAACAACAAACCCACTTTTGCTATAAGAAGAAAAATAGTAATTTTTTTATGGATACTTATTATCTTTGTTTTCTGAATCTTTTGACTCTCTCTATGGATTGAACAAAGCACAAAAAATCAGATTTTTTTTCTTGATTCCTTAGAAACTACAGAAGAAAGCACACTTTTGATTCCTTGAGCCTGAATTTACGGCGATCAACCTTGACGCATCTATCAAGAAAGACTCAACACCGCACTTCAACTCCTCAAAATAAATCCTCAACTTACAATCCTCATCAGTGCAGACAATAGCAGGAAAAACTACAATGAAACCGCAGTTGGCTTGCACTACCTTCTGAAACACAAGGTTGATACTGGAAATATTTTCCTAGATTTTGCAGGATTTGATACTTATGATAGCCTGTATCGTGCAAAAGCCATTTTCCAAGCAGAAAAACTGATCATTATTTCACAGGATTTTGCCTTACCAAGAGCTTTGTTTATCGCAAATCAGCTTAACATTCCTGCGATTTGAGTGATTGCCTGATCAGGAAAAGTCAGCTTTCGTAATTTTTTGAGAGAGAAATTTGCAAATATCAAGGCCTTACTTGAAAGCACACGAAAAATCAAGCCTCATTTCCTTGGAGAGCCAATTCCTTTAAGCTGAAAAAGCAATAGCTGGGAATTTTTAGAAAAAGCAAATCAGAAGCTCATTTAACGCTTTAATTCAAACTCTCAAATCAGAATGAAAGACTACAATCAAGCCCTCAAATACGAAATTTTCATCAAAGAAGAATATGCTTGCGTGAAAGCACACATCAAATCCGCGAAAACAATTTTTGATATCGGAGGTCATATCGGTCTTTTCTCTGAATGGTGCCTAAATCTTAATCCTCAAGCGGAAATCCATTATTT
>ERZ772909.591-NODE-591-length-21938-cov-14.943655_pt1 | contig 21938 bp, 20 predicted proteins | sample MGYA00511137_ERZ772909 | MGnify/ENA primary metagenome ERZ772909 (study PRJEB29015, sample SAMEA2738095) | human oral metagenome | biome: human oral; feature: human-associated habitat; material: saliva | place: China | collected 2270 ... | reverse complement strand
GCCGCACGCTGGTGGAAGAAGCCGGACGCGCCGTGCTGACGCAGACCACCGCCGACGAACCCATCACGCTGATTCTGTCGGAAAAAGGCTGGATACGCAGCCGTGCCGGACACAACCTCGATTTGAGCCAAACCGCGTTCAAAGAAGGCGACCGCCTCAAGCAAACCCTTGAAGGTCGCACCGTTTTACCCGTCGTCATCCTCGATTCATTGGGCAGGACCTACACGCTCGATGCTGCCGAAATCCCCGGAGGACGCGGCGACGGCGTGCCGGTTTCATCGTTGATCGAGCTGCAAAACGGCGCCAAACCCGTCGCCATGCTTACCGGACAGCCCGAACAGCATTACCTGCTCTCAGGCAGCGGCGGCTACGGCTTCATCGCCAAACTGGGCGATATGGTCGGACGCGTGAAAGCGGGTAAAGTGGTGATGACCGTGGACAGCGGCGAAACCGTCCTGCCGCCGATTGCGGTTTATGCCTCTTCGCTCATCAATCCCGATTGCAAAATCGTACTGGCCAGCAGCGACCACCACCTCTTGGCATTTTCCATCGGCGAACTCAAAGTCATGCCCAAAGGACGCGGTTTGCAGCTGATGTCGCTAACCGACGGTGCATCACTGGAACACGTCCTCGTAACCACGGCTGCGGAATTCATCGTTGAAACTGTCGGCAAGCGTGGTGCGGCGCATCAGGAAAAATTGCGCATTTGCGACATCGAGGGCAAACGTGGCAAAAAAGGGAAGGTCTTGGACATCTCAGGTCGTCTGAAAACCTTGTCCGCAGCTTCCGAATAAGCAACAGAGGAAACGATAACACATTGAAAACCTAGAAAACACGGTCGTTTTATGTTATGCTGACAAAATTAAAAAAATATTTACGACCGTCTGCGGAAATATTGCAGAACGATTTCAAAAACAGGTACTAATAATGATAAAAATAAACAAAAAGGGTTGCGGATATGAGTAAGTCCGGCTTTCAGGAACTGGGAAACCTGAGCGAGCGGATACCCGGTTTAATCAATATTGCCCGCATTGCCATCGTGCTGCCGCTGTTGGTCATGCATGCTTTCGGCGTTTACAGTAATGGCACCCATATCGGCATGTCATTCCCTCCCGTCGAATTTTACAGCTGGGCAGCGCTGTATTCTTTCCTCATCTTGTTATCCGTCGCCCGTCCGGACTGGCAATGGCAGACTTTGGATTTGCCCAATGCCAGCGCAGTCGTCGATATTTCGATGATGATGATACTGGTGTATATCGCCGGCGGAGTCGATTCGGGCTTCGGCATCCTTGTCCTTCCTTTCGTCGCGACGTCCTGCCTCCTCAGCTACGGGCATTATCCCATGCTGTACGCGGGCTACGCGTCCATGCTGTTCTTCTTCAATCTGCTGCTCGACGGCAGCATCCGCCTGCATCCGTTTGATTGGGATACACAACCCCTGATTACTACGGTCCTGCTCTGCGGTGCGTGTTACCTCGTTGCCATGCTGACTTCGTTCGCCGCCCGCTATTTGGAGCAAGCGACCGAATCTGCCAGCCGCCATCAGCTTGCCTACCGCCGCATCAGCGGGTTGAACCGCCTCGTTCTCAACCGCGTGCAGGAAGCCGTTATCGTCATCGACAGTACCCAGCGCGTCTGGCTTTTCAACAAACAGGCAAAAACCTATTTCCCCGGTTTGGTGGTTGACCAGCAGGAAGTCGTGTTCGGCGAATTGGTTACACGCTGGCAATATCATCCCGACAAACCGTTTGAAACCGATATCCACATCTTCCAACACGCCATGCACGTCCGCGCCGTCCCGCTGATTCAGGAACAGACGGAACTGCTCATGCTGTATGTCCGTTCGCTGCGCGAAGTCGCAGCGGAAGCCATGTCCACCAAGCTCACCTCACTAGGACAGCTTACCGCGAACCTCGCCCACGAAATCCGCAATCCGATGTCCGCCATCCGCCACGCCAGCGATTTGCTGCAGGAAAGTGATGACGATACCGAACCCGATCCCGTTAAAGCCAAGCTTTGCGGCATCATCGACAGCAACATCCAGCGCATCGATAAAATGTTGGAAGACATCTCCCTGCTCAATAAGCGCGACAATATCAGCCGCGAGCCGATCAACCTGATGAAATTCTGGCTCGACTTCAAACAAGAGTTCACGCTCAACAATTCCGAAGCCATCGGCTGCCTGCGTATGAACATGGACGGCAACAACCTTACCGTCCTCGCCGATGTGATGCACATCCAACAAATCATGTGGAACCTTTGCAATAACGCATGGCGGCACAGCCGTCAGGACGAGAACGCGATTACCGTCCTGATCCGCCCCAGCGGCAGGATGCACATTTCCATCGTCGTTGCCGATAACGGCAAAGGCATTTCGCCCGAAGTCCGCAACCATCTCTTCGAGCCGTTCTACACCACTGAAAAACAAGGTACGGGATTGGGATTGTACGTTGCCCGCGAACTGGCACACGCCAATATGGGCCAACTTCATTACCACCCCGAAATGAACGGATTCGAACTGATTTTACCGAGAGAACACAATGAGTAAGCTGCAAGACCCAGTATTGGTCGTCGACGACGAGGCCGACATCCGTGACTTGATGGAAATGACGCTGATGAAGATGGGGTTGCGCGTGCAGACCGCCGTCGGCGTAGAAGATGCCAAAGACAAGCTCGACAACAACGACTATTCCCTCGTCTTGACCGATATGCGGATGCCCGACGGCTCCGGCCTCGAAGTCGTCCAATACATAGACGAACTCATGCTCGACACCCCTGTCGCTGTCATTACCGCCTTCGGTAATGCCGACCAGGCGGTCGAAGCCCTTAATGCGGGCGCGTTCGACTACCTGCAAAAGCCGATTACCCTTTCCCAACTTCGCTCGTTGGTTAAATCTGCCGTTTCTGTTTCCAACAGCACGGACGAAATTGCCCAGCCGCCAACCGAAAAACCGTCCGCGCCTGTCGCTGCCGCATTCAACAAGCCCAAAACTCCGCCCAAGCCGCCCAAACGCGACTTGAGCGGTTCTGTCTCCGTACCCGAAAGCCTGCGTTCCATGAAAGAACGCTTTGCCACCGGCGAAATCGCCATGCGTGCGAACGAAGACGTGCCCGAATTAGGCGGCGAAGAAGATATGCCACGGCTGCTCGGCAGTTCGCCCCAAATGGTCGAAGTCCGCCACCTGATCCGCCGCCTCGCCCGCAGCGGCGTGCCCGTCTATATTTCCGGCGAATCGGGTACCGGTAAAGAACAGGCTGCGCGTACCATCCACGAATTGTCCGATCGCGCCGACAAGCCCTTTATCGCCGTCAACTGCGGCGCGATTCCTGAAAATCTGATGGAAAGCGAATTCTTCGGCTATAAAAAAGGCAGCTTTACCGGCGCCGACCAAGACCGTCTCGGCTTCTTCCAACACGCCGACGGCGGCACGCTGTTCCTCGACGAAGTTGCCGACTTGCCGCTAGCCATGCAGGTCAAACTCCTGCGCGCCATCCAAGAAAAAGCCGTGCGCCGCATCGGTGATGCCCGCGAAACTTTCGTCGATGTCCGCATCATCTGCGCCACCCATAAAAACCTCGAAGCACTCGTCGAAAGCGGCGCATTCCGTCAAGACTTATACTACCGCCTCAACGTCGTTACCCTGCATATGCCGCCCCTGCGCGAAATGCGCGAAGACTTGGGCGCGCTGATTCTGTACCTGCTCTACAAACACCGCCACGGTACGCAAACCTACAAACTCAGCCCCAAAGCGCAAGAAGCCCTGCTGCATTACAGCTATCCCGGCAACTTCCGCGAACTCGAAAACATCCTCGAACGCGCCGTCGCCCTGACTGTCGGACAAGTTATCCAGTTGGATGATTTACAAATCCAAAACACGACGACGCCCAAAAACGACCATCCAAACCTCAGCCTTGACGACATCGCTGATTCCGAAACACGAAAAGGCGAAACTTTGGATCACCAGCCGCTTCCGCCGTTTGACCCGCGCACCATGCAGATTCAAGATTATCTTGACCAAATCGAGCGCGGCATTATCGAACAAGCGTTGCAGCAAACCCGTTACAACCGCACTCAGGCAGCCAAGCTTTTGGGCATCAGCTTCCGCTCTATGCGCTACCGTATGGAACGTTTGGACATCAATTAAGCTTGCACTTTGTATTGTCTGCACGGTTAGGAAGTAAAACCTAAACGTAGGTTTTAGATATAGCGGGTTAAATTTAAATTAGGACAAAATCGCGGATAGTATAGACAGTACGAAACCAGTCCACTTGGTGCACTAATACTTAGAGAGTCATTCTCTCTATACTGAGACATTGCAACACAATATTGATTTAAACTTAACCTGCTATATATCTCCATTCAGATCACAAACATTCAAAACCAACCGGCAACAGCGTGAAACAAATAAGTCATACCGCTCCACGCCCATTTACTTACTGCAACCGTTATCCAGCCCATCAACACCAACACAATCAAACCAAAAAAATCCGGTAGATGCAGATAAAACCAAGCCGCAACAGGTTTGCGCCAAAAATCTGATTTTTGTTGTTTCTTCTCCAAAGCCGCATGCATAAACGGACGTTCCAAATGTATGTCGTAGTCGATGCCATACTCGCTGCGCACATATTCATTGATGACTTTCAAAGTACGGCGGCTAGGTTGCAAGAAAATATCGATAAGCGTACCGACAACAGGAATCATGCCGAGCACCATATCGGCAAAAGCAAGATATACGGCAGGACGCATTTTATGTTCCGGCACGCCCAACTCCCTCCCCATGCGAAAAGCCTTCATCGTCAACAAAAGCCCGGCAATATCCCCGACCAAAGGAATCAGCGACAGTATGGCATCAACGCCGATTCCTTGTTTGGTAAAAGGAATGCAAAACAAACTATCCATAGTATTGGCATATTTAGCTAACTCACGTTCACGCCGAATGATTTCCTGACGTTCATAAGGTATAGGTGTGTGTTTCATAATGATTTTATTGTAGTAGATTAATAAAAGGGTTTTGACAGACAAAATTTATTTTAATAATTTCTTTTTCAATATTGCCAATAGCATTTTATACAAACTTTCATTCAGAGACGATGCAAAATTCGATTGTCTTTTAAGGGGAAGACCTAATTACGGATTTAAGATGGCTGGACTGTTGGGATTCATGCTGCTGAAATTAAATTATAGTAAAGCGTTTAAGATACACCAAAATAATCATAGAAAATATCTTCATGATATTCTTAGAGTTAAATGAAATGATATACCGAAATATCAAAATAATGCCATGATATTAATTGATGCCCAAGATACAAAAAAATATATATACAGTTATAATTCAAGGCTGTACTGTATCTTAGACCCATCCCATGAAAAAAATCCTCGTTACCGGCGGCGCGGGCTTTATCGGCTCGGCAGTGGTCCGCCACATCATCCAAAATACCGAAGACTCCGTCATCAATCTTGATAAGTTAACTTACGCAGGCAATCTCGAGTCGCTGACCGACGTAGCCGACAGCTCGCGTTACACGTTTGAGCAGGTGGATATTTGCGATCGTGCCGAACTTGACCGCGTGTTTGCACAACACCAGCCTGATGCTGTGATGCATTTGGCTGCCGAAAGTCATGTCGATCGCTCTATCGACTCTGCCGGTGAATTCATCCAAACCAACATCGTCGGCACGTTCAACCTGCTGGAAGCTGCGCGTGCCTATTGGCAGCAAATGTCGTCTGAAAAACGCGAAGCTTTCCGTTTCCACCATATTTCCACCGATGAAGTCTATGGCGATTTGCACGGCACGGATGATTTGTTTACCGAAACCACGCCATACGCGCCGTCCAGCCCCTACTCTGCCTCTAAAGCGTCCAGCGACCACCTCGTGCGTGCGTGGCTGCGCACCTACGGACTGCCGGCCATCGTAACCAACTGCTCGAACAACTACGGTCCGTACCATTTCCCTGAAAAACTCATTCCATTGATGATTCTGAACGCGCTCGACGGCAAACCGCTGCCCGTGTACGGCGACGGGATGCAAATCCGCGACTGGCTGTTTGTCGAAGACCACGCCCGCGCGCTGTATCAAGTTGTTACCGAAGGCGTCGTCGGCGAAACCTACAATATCGGCGGACACAATGAAAAAGCCAATATCGAAGTGGTCAAAACCATCTGCGCACTGCTGGAAGAACTCGTTCCCGAAAAACCTGCTGGCGTGACGCGTTACAAAGATTTGATTACCTTCGTGCAAGACCGCCCCGGCCATGACGTACGCTACGCCATCGATGCCACCAAAATCGGTAGGGAACTGGGCTGGAAACCGCTGGAAACGTTCGAATCCGGCATCCGCAAAACGGTACAATGGTATTTGGACAACAAAACCTGGTGGCAAAATGTACTGAACGGCAGCTACCGTTTGGAACGCTTAGGAACAGGAAAATAAGTTTTCAGACGACCTTCTCAGTCAGAGAGGTCGTCTGAAAATCAAAAAACACACCCCTTCAGGAGAAACTTATGAAAGGCATCATCCTTGCCGGCGGCAGCGGCACGCGCCTCTACCCCATCACGCGCGGCGTATCCAAACAGCTCCTGCCCGTGTACGACAAACCCATGATTTACTATCCCCTGTCCGTATTGATGCTGGCGGGAATACGCGAAATCTTGGTCATCACCACCCCTGAAGACAATCCCTCTTTCAGACGACTGCTCGGCGACGGCAGCGATTTCGGCATCTCCATCAGCTACGCCGAACAACCCAGCCCCGACGGCTTGGCGCAAGCATTCATCATCGGCGAAGAGTTTATCGGCAACGACAACGTCTGCTTGGTCTTGGGCGACAATATTTTCTACGGCCAATCGTTTACCCAAACCCTGAAACAAGCCGCCTCCAAAAAACACGGCGCCACCGTGTTCGGCTACCAAGTCAAAGACCCCGAACGTTTCGGCGTCGTTGAATTTGACGAAAACTTCAACGCCTTATCCATCGAAGAAAAACCGAAACAACCCAAATCCGACTGGGCGGTAACGGGCTTATATTTCTACGACAACCGCGTCGTCGAGTTTGCCAAACAAGTCAAACCCTCCGCACGCGGCGAACTCGAAATCAGCACACTCAACCAAATGTATATTGACGACGGTTCATTGTCCGTCCAGCTTTTGGGGCGCGGCTTTGCATGGTTGGACACCGGTACGCACGAAAGCCTGCACGAAGCCGCTTCATTCGTCCAAACCGTGCAAAACATCCAAGACCTACAAGTCGCCTGCCTCGAAGAAATCGCTTGGCGCAACGGCTGGCTTTCAGACGAGCGCTTGGAAGAACTCGCCCGCCCGATGGCAAAAAACCAATACGGTCAATATCTGCTGCACCTGTTGAAAAAATAAAAAAAGGTCGTCTGAAATCGTAAGGGACAATCATGTACCGACTGATTTCAGACAACCTTTACCACGACATCAAAAAGCCAAGCCGGAACACGCGGGATACCGTATCCCTCCCGTGTATTCCGGCTCGGCTTTTCCATAACAATTTATATCATTCAGTCATGCAGTGCAGCCGCGTGCAAGGTATTTTCCAAAAGCGTCGCAATCGTCATCGGGCCGACGCCGCCGGGAACAGGGGTAATCATGCCAGCCCGTTCTTTTGCCACATCAAACTCCACATCACCGCACAAACTGCCATCTTCCAAACGGTTGATACCGACATCAATCACAACCGCACCGGGCTTAATCCAACTGCCTTTAACAAAATTCGGGATACCCACACCGACGACCAAAATATCCGCCGCAGCCACTTCATCAGCAAGATTTTGCGTCGCACTGTGGCATACCGTTACCGTCGCACGTGCCAACAATAGTTCCAAAGCCTGGGGTCTGCCTACAATATTTGAAGCGCCGACAACAACCGCTTTTTTCCCTTTTGGATCGACCCCGTATTCTTCCAAAAGCGTCATTACGCCTTTGGGCGTACATGGCCGCATCAGCGGCATTTTCACCACCAGCCGTCCTATATTGTAAGGATGGAAGCCGTCCACATCCTTATGTGGAACAATATTTTCTAGAACGGCCTGACTGTCGATATGTACCGGCAACGGAAGCTGCACCAAAATACCGTCCACAGCATCATCTTCATTTAATCGCCCGACCAAATCCAACAACTCTTCTTGGGAAGTCGATTCGGGCAGCTCATAAGACAAAGAACGGATACCGCATTTTTCGCAAGCCAGCTTTTTATTGCGGACATATACCGCACTGGCAGGATCATTACCCACCAAAATGACCGCCAAACAAGGTTCGCGCAAACCATCTTCCTGACGCTTTACCACCGCTTCGGTAACTTTTGTCAGTCTTTTGACCGACACCTCTTTACCGTTGATTAATTGTGCAGCCATAAACCTTCCTTCCCAATCAAAATGAACAATATCGGCGATTATCGCATTTTTAAACCGGTTTGACACATCCCGTAAAACCACATTCCTGCACATTCAAACTCATATTCTCATTCTATTCCCTGGCATACTCATAAAAATAAATCTTAATAAAAAATAAAAAGATAGGACAAGAAATAAAAACAAACTTAAAAATACAGTTGACCTTTTACAAACCTATCTGTATAGTTTCACTCTTCAAGTCGGGGCGTAGCGCAGCCCGGTTAGCGCATCTGCTTTGGGAGCAGAGGGTCGTGAGTTCGAATCCCACCGCCCCGACCACAAAATTCTTAGCACGAATCGGCATGAGCGCCCGTAGCTCAACCGGATAGAGCACCGACCTTCTAAGTCGGGGGTTACAGGTTCGATTCCTGTCGGGCGTGCCAATTTTTACGGTGGCTGTAGCTCAGTTGGTAGAGCCCTGGATTGTGATTCCAGTTGTCGTGGGTTCGAGCCCCATCAGCCACCCCAAAATAAAAGACCTGCATAAAATATGCAGGTCTTTTACTTTTTATATTGTTCCATTATCTATACCCCCATTTTTCTTTCAAATATATAAAGTTCAAACCAAAAAGCCCAAGCTGCCGTTCCCGCTTGTACGGGAAATAACAACATGGGCTTTTCCATTTCAATCCTAAATGCAGACCGATATTCCGGCCTGCTTTAATCATCTATATCAGATTAGCGGTTTTTCAAAAACCGTGTATAAACCGCCAAAATGATTACGGCGAAAATGGTTGAGGCAATCCATCCGGCAGGTTCACCCACGTGATACCAACCTAATTTTTGCCCCACAAATCCTGCCAACGCCGACCCACCAATACCCAACAGAGTCGTCATAATGAATCCGAAATTTTCCTTACCCGGATGCAGGAATTTTGCCAAAGCACCAACGATGAAACCGATAATAATCGTAACGATCCATCCCATAGTATTACCTCCGTGTGATATGTAAGTTGTTTTAATTGGCTCTTCTTAGAAAAGCCTTTGTATAATACAGAACAGTTTGACCGACCGTCTTACCTTTCCCACTTGTTTTTCTTAAAATAAACAGACTTTAAGTACTTTTACCGTTTTGATGCAGCATATACACAAATAACCTCTTTCCTAGGTCGTCTGAAAGGAAATCCAAATGAACACGGAAAATACGCTTTGCCTGATTGTCGATATTCAGGAACGCCTGCTGCCCGCATTGCACGGCAGTGAACAAATGGTCGAACATTGCCGCATCCTGCTGCAAGGCTTGTCGGCTCTAAACATACCGTTTACAGCAACGGAACAATATCCGAAGGGTTTGGGTAAAACGACTCCCGCCATATCCCTGCTTCTGCACAATACGCCGATATTTGAAAAGACCCGTTTTTCCGCCGCATCACCCGAAGTCATGGCGATTCTGAAAGAGAAACAAATCGAAAACATCATCTTAATCGGTGCGGAAGCGCACATCTGTATGCTTCAGACGACCTTGGACTTGCTCAAGCACAATATCCGCGTCCACATTCCTTACGAATGCACCACCTCCAGAAACGCGCTTAACAAAGACAATGCCTTGCAGCAGATGCTTACTGCCGGAGCCGCCGTATCCAACGTTGAGAGCCTATTATTCAACCTGATGGGTGATGCGAAACATCCTGCCTTTAAAACCATTTCCAAACTCATCCAATAGCCGTCAGGTCGCCTGAAAATGGAATATACGATTACTCTAGCGAAAACAGAAGACTTGCCCGACATTGTCGAAATCTACAACAGTACGATTGAAGCGCGCCAATCTACCGCCGATTTATCGCCCGTCAGCATCGAAACCCGCAAGCCTTGGTTTGAAGCACATTCCGGCAAACGTCCGCTTTATGTCTTGAAAAACCATAGCGGCGAATTGCTGGCATGGGGCAGCTTCAGCGATTATTATCCGCGCCACGCGTATCACATCAGTGCGGAAATCAGTATTTATGTCCGACACAATATGCGCGGGGTCGGCGTGGGTAAAATCCTGCTGCGCAATATGTTGGAGCGCGCGCCCTCCTTGGGTATTAAAAATGTTTTGGCCGTGATTTTCGGACACAACCACCCCAGCCTGCATCTTTTCCACTCGTTCGGTTTTCAAGAATGGGGCAGATTGCCCGCAGTGTGCGATTTGGAAACATTTGAAGCGGATGTGGTTATCTTGGGCAAACGGATAACGTAATTTCCTCTAAAGAACCCAACCTGAAAGATCATGCATATGAGTAAAAAGGTCGTCTGAAATCTACTTTCAGACGACCTTTCATTTTATTTGACGAACTTCAATACCTTGCCTGACTTGGCGGGCTCTCCGTCAGTTGGCTTATCTGCCGCCGGCTCCTGCTGCGCCTCCTTACCGGAAGCATCCGCCTCGTAAGGCTCGACTTCGAACCCCATCCCCTCCCCGCTTTCGCGTGAAAAGATGCTTATGACATGACCAACGGGAATCCAAATATCGTGCGCCACGCCGCCGAAACGGGCGGAAAAGCTGATCCAATCGTTATCGATATTCAGATTATGGCTGGCGGCCGGGCCGATATTCAGTACAATTTCATTGTCGCGGACATATTGCATGGGTACGCGGGTATGTTCGTTAACCCAAACGACCAGATGCGGCGTTTGGCTATTATCGATACACCATTCATATAAGGCACGAAGCAGATAGGGCTTGGTCGAAGTCGTCATGGTATCTCCTTTCGGAAGCTTATCGGCGCATGGCTTTTTCGGCGGGCGTCAGTGCTTCGATGAAAGCCTCGCGTTGGAAAATGCGCTCGGCGTATTTCAACAAAGGTGCGGCGGATTTGCCGAGTTTGATGTCGTAATGATCAAGCCGCCACAACAAAGGAGACAGCGCTACGTCAATCATAGAAAAATCTTCGCCGAGGATGTATTTGCTCTTCGCAAAAGCAGGAGCCAGCATTGTCAGCCCGTTACCGATGGCTTCGCGCGCTTTAGCCTGTTCTTTGTTGGTCGCGTTGGGGTTTTCCAAAACATGGACGAAGTTGAACAATTCTTTTTCCATGCGGAACAACACCAAACGCCCGCGTCCGCGCATCACGGGATCGCCGGGCATCAGTTGCGGATGCGGGAAACGTTCGTCGATATATTCGTTGATGATGTTGGACTCGTGCAAGATGAGGTCGCGTTCAACCAAAACAGGCACTTGATTGTACGGATTCATTACGGCAAGGTCTTCGGGCTTGTTGAAAATATCGACATCTTTGATTTCAAAATCCATGCCTTTTTCGTACAACACGAAACGGCAGCGTTGGCTGAACGGGCAGGTAATGCCTGAATATAAGGTCATCATGGTAATTGGGCTCCTGTATCCGGTTTCAGACGGCATGCGTCTGATACGACCGTTAAACAAATTAATCGCAGAATTATACGCGATTGCATACAACAATTCTAGAAAAACAGGATAATATATTGTTTTAAATTATATTTTTCGACTTCTCTATCTTAAGTCATACAACGCAATATCGCTGCATACCGTAAATAAAGAGGTCGTCTGAAAACCCGAAATCCGGTTTTTCAGACGACCTTTTTCTATTCAAACAGGGAAACCGTTTGCCTGAAGCCCGTTTATGTTTCGGGCTGTTTCAGACGACCTCCCCTTTTCTGTTCGCCGGTTAAATACCGCGCAGCAATTCGTTGACGCTGGTTTTGGCGCGGGTTTGCGCGTCTACGCGTTTGACGATAACGGCGCAGTAGAGGCTGTGGCTGCCGTCTTTGGAAGGCATGCTGCCGGATACGACAACCGAACCAGCCGGTACACGGCCTTGGTAGATTTCTCCGGTAGTGCGGTCGAAGATTTTGGTGGATTGTCCGATGAACACGCCCATGGAAATCACGCTGCCTTCTTCGACAATCACGCCTTCGACGATTTCGGAACGCGCGCCGATGAAGCAGTTGTCTTCAATGATGGTCGGACTGGCCTGCAGGGGTTCGAGTACGCCGCCGATGCCGACGCCGCCGCTCAAGTGGACATTTTTACCGATTTGGGCGCAAGAGCCGACGGTCGCCCAAGTATCGACCATCGCGCCTTCGTCAACGTATGCGCCGATGTTGACATAAGACGGCATCAGCACGACGTTTTTGGCAACAAAGCTGCCGCGACGCGCAACGGCACCGGGTACGGCGCGGAAACCGGCGGCGCGGAACTCGTCTTCAGACCAGTCGGCAAACTTGGTCGGCACTTTGTCGAAGTATTTGTTTACGCCGTCGTTGAGGACTTCGTTGTCTTGAATGCGGAACGACAGCAATACGGCTTTTTTCGCCCATTCGTTGACTTTCCATTCGCCCACGCCCAAGCGTTCGGCAACGCGCAATTTGCCTGAATCGAGTTGGCGGATGGTTTCCAACACGGCTTCTTTGACTTCGGGGGTAACGGTGGTCGGGGTGATGTCCGCACGGTTTTCAAAGGCGGTTTCGATGATGTTTTGCAAAGACATGGTATTTCCTTGTTTGAAATGTTTCGGAACGTTTGCCGTTATTTTCAGGCAGTACGTTTATTGGGAATTAATGCGCTATTGTGCCATGCAAACGCATATTCGTCAGCAATACGCGGGCGGTTGCCGAACATGAGCGTTCCGGAATCGGGCAGGCGGCGGGCTTATGCCTTTTTCTTCTCCCAAATCAATACAGAACAACGGCAGCACCTTCATGCCGCGCCGTCGTTTTTCAGACGGCATTCCCGATAAAACGCCATCAACCCCTCGGTCGAGGAATCGTGTGCCGATGCACCGTGCTGCAATTCGCCGCCTATGGTTTTTGCCAACTGTTTGCCGTACTCGACCCCCCACTGATCAAAGGGATTGATGTTCCAGATTACGCCTTGTACAAAAGTTTTGTGTTCGTAAGCCGCCATCAGCATACCCAAATTGTAGGGCGAAAGGCGGTCAATCAAAATGCTGTTGCTGGGACGGTTGCCCGGAAATTCTTTGTGCGGCGCGAGGCGTTCCCGCTCAGTTTCGGGCAAGCCTGCCAGTTCGACACGGGCTTCGTCCAAGGTTTTGCCCTTCATTAGGGCCTCAGCCTGCGCAAAGGCATTGGCAACAACAAACCGGCTGCGTTCGTCCTCCCTGCCCTGCACAGTCATAGGCACGATAAAATCACAAGGAATCAGCCGGGTACCTTGGTGCAAAAGCTGGAAATAAGCATGCTGGCAATCAACCCCTTCCCCTCCGAACACGATGCCGCCCGTTTTGCACGCTACGGGACTGCCGTCTGAAGTACGGCTTTTACCCAAACTCTCCATATCGAGCTGACTCAACCATGCCGGCAGCAGGCGCAAGCGGTGGCTGTACGGAACAGCCGTCTGACCGTCCGCATGTTGGAAATTGTTATACCACACGGCAATCATCGCCATTAAAACAGGGATATTATGACGCGGCGGCGTACTGAAAAAATGTCTGTCCATCGCGTGCGCCCCCGCCAACAGCTCGCGGAAACGCGCCCCACCGACAGCGACCATCACAGGAAGCCCGACAGGCGACCAGACGGAATAGCGTCCGCCCACCCATTCATACATCGCAAATACGCGCTCCGGCGCGATACCGAAAGCCTCCGCTGCCGCCGTGTCGGCAGATACCGAGCAAAAATGACATCCCATTTCCGATTCCGAAAATCCCGCATCGTGGTACCACGTCTTTACCGCCTGTGCATTGAGCAGGGTTTCCGGTGTTTTAAAGGACTTGCTGGCAACGCAAAACACCGTTGTTTCAGGGTTCAGACGGCATAAAACCGCATCCAGACAGACAGGGTCGGCATTAGAAACAAAATGGACGGAAATCTGCCGTTCGAACGGCTCGAGTGCCTGAACGCACATTGCCGGCCCGAGGTCGGATCCGCCTATGCCGATGTGGACAAAATCCGTAATCCGCCTTCCCGTCGCCCCCTTGTACGAACCGTCGTCCAAACCGCGTGCAAAATCCAAAGCACGGTCAAGTTCGCGGCGGATTTCGGGCAATACGTCCCTGCCTTCCGCATAAACGGCATCCTCACCGTCAGGCAGGCGCAAAGCTGTATGCAGCGCGGCACGCCCTTCGCTGCCGTTAACCTTTGCACCCGTCCGCAAATCATGCATTCTCTGTCCGAGCCCTGCCGCATCCGCAAGGTTACAGAGCAGTTGAAGCGTATCTTCCCCAAGCCGGTTCTTGCTGTAATCGAACAACATGCCGTCCAAACGTTCGTGCATACGGTCAAAGCGGTCCGGTTCGCAGGCAAAACGGTCGCGCAAAAGAATATGTCTCGTATCCTGATGATGTTGTTCAAGCACCCGCCACGCCCGGGTAAAAGCATCCATGATTTTCCTTGATTCTAGATTCGGATTAAAAATATAACAGAATGAAGTGTAACAAACGAAAGCTGCTTTGGCGAATCTCCGAAACACCACCCTCCGCGTTCGATAGTACCTTATTTCCACATAGCGAAATACCCTCGGCCGGAATTAACCCACAATAATATCCTACAAGATTTATTGCGTGCGCATAGATGCCAGACAACCATTTAATAAGGTATAATCCCGCCTGGGTACGCTCCATTTGCCGACCGCATATGAGCATACTTATGGTTACATATAATCGGTAAAATACCGATATTATTGTTTTAACGGTATTTCTTATATTTATTTTATTCCAATTATTTTACGGGGCTGGGATATGGCTAAAAATGGGGGACTTTCTTTATTTTCAAAGAAAGAAAAACGCTTTATCTTTGAAGGCAGGCATTCTGCCTCCGACAAAATAGTCAACGGCGAAGTATCTGCGTTTACCGAAGAAGAGGCGCGCAAGAAACTGGCAAAACGCGGCATCCGCCCGTTACAGATTAGCCGTGTAAAAACAACTTCAAAACGCAAAATTACACAAGAAGACATTACCGTCTTCACACGCCAGTTGGCAACTATGATGAAAGCGGGCCTGCCGCTGATGCAGGCATTTGAGATTGTGGCGCGCGGTCATGCCAACCCGTCCATGACAGAAATGTTGATGGAAATCCGTAGTGAAGTAGAACAGGGCACCACTCTGAGTCGCGCATTCTCACGCTATCCCAAATACTTCGACCGCTTCTACTGCAATCTGGTTTCGGCAGGTGAAATGGGCGGCGTATTGGAAAGCCTGCTGGATAAGCTGGCAGTCTATAAAGAAAAAACCCAAGCCATCCGTAAAAAAGTAAAAACTGCGCTGACTTATCCGATATCGGTAATTGCCGTTGCCATCGGCTTGATATTTGTGATGATGATCTTCGTACTGCCGGCGTTTAAAGAAGTTTATTCCAATATGGGTGCCGAACTGCCAGCACTGACTCAGACCGTCATGGATATTTCCGAGTTTTTTGTCGCATACGGCTGGATAATTCTGATTGCGCTTGGCTGCTCGATATACGGCTTCCTCAAACTTAAAGAGCGTTCACCCAAAATCCAACGCCGTATGGATGCCTTTCTGCTACGTATGCCTATTTTTGGCAACATTGTACAAAAAGCAACTATTGCACGCTGGGGCAGGACGACGGCAACACTGTTTGCAGCAGGCGTACCGCTAGTCGATGTATTGAATTCGACTGCAGGTGCGGCAGGCAATTTGATTTATGAAGAGGCCACCCAGGAAATCCGTACTCGAGTGATTCAAGGCCTGTCGATGACCTCAGGAATGCGTGCGACGGAACTTTTCCCCAATATGATGGTACAGATGTCATCTATCGGCGAAGAATCGGGTTCTTTAGACGACATGCTCAATAAAGCCGCCGAATTTTATGAAGATGAAGTAGACAATGCCGTCGGCCGCCTGTCTGCCATGATGGAGCCGATTATTATCGTGGTTTTAGGTCTGATTATCGGTACGCTCCTGGTGGCGATGTATCTGCCGCTGTTTAACTTGGGTAATGTAGTCGGTTGACTCGCCGCACAAACCCGGCGCGGACTCTTTCTGCGCCGGTTTGTTTTTGTATTGAATACACTGAGAACAAAATATGTCTGATTTGTCTATATTGTCGGCATTTGTCGTACCGTTGGCAGCGGTGTTCGGGCTGCTGGTCGGGAGTTTCTTAAACGTCGTCATTTACCGCATACCGGTCATGATGGAGCGAGGTTGGACGGCATTTGCCAAAGAACATTTAAACCTGCCGCTGACCGATGAGGAAAGCCGTACCTTCAACCTGATGAAACCGGATTCCTGTTGCCCGAAATGTCGCGCACCGGTACGCGCATGGCAGAATATTCCGATTGTCAGCTACCTATTCCTGCGCGGAAAATGCGCCTCCTGCCGAACCAAAATCAGCATACGCTATCCCTTAATCGAACTGCTGACCGGCATATTGTTCGGCCTGGTCGCATGGCAATACGGCTGGTCTTGGATTACACTGGGTGGTTTGATACTGACCGCATTTTTGATTTCCCTTACCCTCATCGATGCAGATACCCAATATCTGCCCGATTCAATGACCTTACCCTTAATTTGGCTGGGGCTGCTGTTCAACTTTAACGGGGATTTCGTGTCTTTACAATCGGCGGTTTCAGGCGCGGTTGCCGGCTACGGTTCATTATGGCTCTTATGTGCAGTGTATAAACTGCTTACAGGAAAAATCGGCATGGGTAACGGCGACTTCAAACTGCTTGCCGCATTAGGGGCGTGGCTCGGCATATCCGTACTACCCGTTCTGGTGTTTCTTGCCGCACTGGTCGGCTTGGCAATGGCAGTCATCATGCGTGTCTCCAAAGGGCAATATTTTGCCTTCGGTCCCGCACTGGCAATCTCAGGCTGGATTATCTTCGCAGCAAACGATTCCGTACTTCGTGCGGTCAATTGGTGGCTTACCCATTCGGGACTGTGATATGGCTATATGGGTCGGACTGACCGGAGGAATCGGCAGCGGTAAATCGGCGGCGGCACAATATTTTGCAGATTTAGGCGTACCGCGTATCGATGCGGATGCGGTAGCACATGCACTGACAGATTCAGACGGCATTGCCCTTCCAAAAATCAGACAATTATTCGGCGACCGCTTCTTCGATGATCAAGGTGTGTTGAAACGCGACATGTTGCGTAAAGAAGTATTTGCCTCAAACACCCAAAAAACCCTGCTTGAATCTGTGATGTTGCCGCTGATTTTCTCAGAAATCAAAAAACAGCAAGAAACATTTAACGACGCACCCTACGGCATTGTCGAAATCCCACTGCTGACAGAAAAACGTCAATTCATGAAATTAATACAGCGCGTGCTGACAATAAGCGCCCCTTTGGAAGAGCGTATCGTCAGAGTCATGAAACGCAACGGCCTGTCCCGTAAGGCAGTATCGGACATTATCCGCCATCAAGCTGAAGACCGGGACCGCCTGCTCCTTGCGGATGATGCACTGCTTAATGATGACAACATGAAACACCTGCATGATAAAATAAGACGGTTGCACACATTTTACTCAAGCATCTTCACCATGCAACAGACACAGGAAAAACACCATGGTTGAACCGGAACAAACATGTCTGTCAGTTAAATGCCCGACATGCGGAACATCAGTAATATGGAAACCGGAAAACACATTCCGCCCCTTCTGTTCGCGACGCTGCAAACTGATAGACTTAGGCGGATGGGCAGATGAGGAATATACGGTTACAGCCCAAGAAGAAGGTTTATTGGAAATATCCGAATTTGAGTGTATATACCGCTGATTTTAAAAAATCCGCCTGACCACCCCCTCTACTGCTCAAAATAAATGCCGTCTGAAACAAACATGTTTCAGACGGCATTTTCATTCTTAAACCTAATCGTTGGTATTTGCCGTTACCTCTTCCAATGAAGTAATGCCCTGCATAACTTTCAACAAACCGGAACGGCGCAAATCAACCATACCTTCCTTATAAGCAACGTCCATAATATCCACTTCCGTACCATGGTTCATAATGACACGCTGCATTTCCTCGCTGATAGGCATAACCTCATAGACACCAGCACGCCCCTTATAACCCTTGCCCCGACAGCGGTCGCAACCGACCGCACGGTAGAGCTTCCAATCCTTTGCAAGGTCTTCATCTGTAAAACCCGCCTCCTTCAACGCAGAAACAGGCGGACGCGCCACTTCCTGTTTACAACTCGGGCACAGTCTCCTCAACAGGCGCTGCGCCATAATCAGGCTGACCGAACTGGCAATATTAAACGGCGCGACACCCATATTCAGCATACGCGACAACGTTGCAGGCGCATTATTAGTATGCAGGGTAGAAAATACCATATGCCCTGTTTGTGCCGCCTTAATCGCAATATCGGCAGTTTCCAAATCACGAATCTCACCGACCATGATAATGTCCGGATCCTGACGCAAAAAAGACTTCAAGGCTGCGGCAAAAGTTAACCCCTGCTTTTCATTAACATTAACCTGATTAATGCCCGGCAGGTTAATCTCAGCAGGGTCTTCCGCCGTTGCAATGTTTACCGACTCCGTATTCAAAATATTCAAACAGGTATAGAGAGACACAGTCTTTCCCGAACCTGTCGGACCGGTTACCAGCACCATGCCGTAAGGACGGTGGATAGCATCCAACAGCAATTTCTTCTGAAACGGCTCGAAACCAAGCTGATCGATATTCAAAGAAGCGGCATCAGAATTCAAAATCCGCATCACAACCTTTTCGCCAAACAGCGTCGGCAACGTACTGACACGGAAATCGACAGGCTTGCCACCCTTTTGGAAGGTCAATTGCATCCTGCCGTCTTGGGGTATGCGTTTTTCGGAAATATCCAAGCGCGACATCACCTTAATCCGAGAAGCAAGCTGCCCCCTTACCGCAACCGGGGGTTGGACTACCTCTCGAAGCTGCCCGTCCACACGGAACCGGATACGCGCATTATGTTCGTAAAACTCAAAATGAATATCCGATGCCCCACTGCGTAAAGCATCCGACAAAGTTTTATGGATAAACCTCGGAACAGGACCGTCTTCCGCCTCTTCATTATCAATATACAGAGTATGGCTTTCCTGCTCTTCCTGTTCCTCACTGATTTCCTGAAGCAACGACGTCGAGCGCGAACCCACCCACTCTAAAAGCCCGGCCAGCTGATCGTCTTCGACAATCACCAACTCAACCGAAATCCCTGACGCAAAAACGGTCTTCTGAATCTGAGGCATCTGTGTCGGATCAGAAACCGCAAAAAATACCTTGTCGTCCCGGCGGAAAATCGGCACACAACGGAACTCCACCATCTGTTCCTCAGTCAACACCCCCATCAGCACCCTATGGCGCGGATAGTGACTCAAATCAAGAACCGAATAACTGAACACCCTAGCAATCAATGCAGCAAGCGACTTTGGGGAAATAATGCCGTCTGAAAACAACATCGGCAAAACTTCCTTCCCTGCCTGCGACTCCTTATAGTAATGCTCTGCCTGTTCGACAGTGACCACTTGGTTTTGTACCAAAGTCCTTAAAAGACCAACACTCATACGACCCACCCCTAAATTTATTTATTGTTATACCGATACAACTTTTATCATCAAACGACTGACGGAACAGTAATAAAAAAACTACCCGAAAACCGCCGCCCCCTTTAGAACCCCAAAAGACAATTTATAATTTTATCGCCCTAACGGTCCGTTTCTCAAGCAAAAAACGTTTTCAACCAACAAAAAAGCCTTCCAATACTGAAAGGCTTCCTATCATACATTTCTAAATACGGAAAATTTATCAATATAAATCATTAAACCTCGCCAACAGGAATCGAACCTGTATTTTACGCTTAGGAGGCATACGTTCTATCCATTGAACTATGGCGAGCCAAAATGAAAAGGGAGATTTTAAACCTTTCCAACGACAAAAGACAAGATGCCTGCCGCAATCAGCGGGCCAACAGGAATACCGCCCATAAACGCAACCCCAATAACCGTACCGATTAACAGACCTGCCACCAACACCGGCTGTTGCCCCATTAAAAATACGCCACGTCCGGCCAGCCAAGCCACAAAAATACCGATAAGAACACTGGCTATTATTTTAAAATTTAAAAACTCGGCAACCGGCGGCACCTGCACCCTACCGGAAACCAGCGGACTCAACACCCCGACAGTCAAAAAAATAATACCGATATTCAACCCGTGTTTCTCAACCAAAGGGACAAATTGCACCAATGCTGTCTGCTGCATCAGCAACAATACGGTTGCCGAAATCGTAATCGAACTGTTTTGGCTGATTACTCCCAGAAAAATCAGCGTAACTAAAAATAGGGAAACAAAACTAACATTCATCGGGTCAAGACACCCTGACTAAAGATTCCTGCGCCAACCGAATCATCGCTTCTTTGGCCTCACTGTCAGGTAAGGCATCTAAAGCGGTAATTGCACAATCGACTGCTTTACGCGCCTCCCCTATCGAATATGCCAACGCATCCGAACGGACGACATACTCATGGATTTTTGCAAAATAACTGCGATCGGCATTTTCCAAAGCCAAGCGCACATCGTTTGCAACCTGTTCAGACCCTTGCCTCATCAAATAAATCAAAGGCAAGGTCGGCTTTCCTTCCGCCAAGTCATCACCGACGTTTTTGCCGATTTCTTCTGTTTCGCCTGAATAGTCCAGTACATCATCAATGATTTGGAAAGCAGTACCGACATACATGCCGTAGTCTTTCAACGCCTGTTCGCATTCAGGAGGGGCATTTCCCAAAATCGAGCCGACCTGTGCGGCCGCTTCGAACAATTTTGCCGTCTTATATTGGATTACTCGAATATATTCTTCCTCGGTAATATCCGTATTGCCGATGTTCATCAGCTGCATGACTTCGCCTTCGGCAATAATATTGGTTGCATCCGCCATTACTTCCAAAATACGCATACTGCCGGAACCGACCATCAACTGAAAAGCACGCGTATAAAGAAAATCACCAACCAAAACCGCAGCGGCATTACCAAACAGGTTGTTTGCCGTCTTTCTTCCGCGACGCAAATCGCTTTCATCGACTACATCATCATGCAGCAGCGTTGAAGTATGGATAAACTCAACCATTGCTGCCAGCGAATACAGTTTCTCATTGTCGTATCCCACTGACCGTCCTGCCAGAATCGTCATAATCGGACGCAACCGCTTGCCACCTGCGCTGATAATATATGTACCGATTTGCGAAATCAGCGCAACATCAGACTGTACCGCCCGATTGATAACTTCATTAACTTTGGCAAGGTCTTCAGACAGGTGTTTCTGGAAATAAGGCAGATTTTCGAGCATAGCAGACTCTCAGGTTTACGCTTCCATCAAACGGCAAATACCGCTTAAAACTAATTTGAAATAACGTAAGATTATATCAGTAAAGCCATTACGGCACATCTTTCAGACGGCATTAAGATTACCTGGAACACAAAATTTTGACGAAACAAATAAATAGCAATATAATTTCGAGTTCCGCATAATGGTGTGCGGAATGTTAACCTAATTCTCATGGAGTTGAGTATGTACGCGGTCGTAAAAACCGGCGGTAAACAATACAAAGTTTCCGTTGGCGAAAAATTGAAAGTAGAACAGATACCAGCCGAACTCGACAGCCAAAT